>Ga0123357_10004262_pt1 | contig 16719 bp, 17 predicted proteins | sample TergutEmb28metaG_FD_89873 | JGI IMG/M metagenome (GOLD analysis project Ga0123357, IMG submission 89873) | Embiratermes neotenicus P4 segment gut microbial communities from Petit-Saut dam, French Guiana - Emb289 P4 | ecosystem: Host-associated > Arthropoda: Insects > Digestive system > Gut ... | reverse complement strand
TACAAACCTTTTTCCGAAAAGCCCATTTCCAAAATCGTATTCTTTTCCTGCTTCCCACAAATGGGGTGCATTCAACAGGTTGTTTACGGATGACCCGCCACCCGAGTTAAAATTTGACAGTTCGTTGATTGCTTCTGCGGCGTCGTTAGCATCTTCGAAAGAATTTCCATCGACTGTCAGTAACGATAAATTGTCTATCAAAATCAAATTTGCGTCTCTGTGTATAATCAATGCAGTATCATTTAATGAAGTTGCCCACACATGATTAGCCTTTTGAGTTTGTATCGCTCCGTCTTCGATTATTTTAATCGAAGATTCCTTTCCGTTTATTTCTATTCTATTCATAATTATTCAAATTTTATCACACTTACTCTTAATCTGTTATTCTGTTTTCCGGCTCTTTTGAATTTTGTGATATTTTTTGTAACGTTCAAATAATCAATACATTCAGATATATAACCGTCTGCGACTTGCAATGCGTCTTTTTCGGATGCTAACCGAATGTTTAAATCCACTCGAGATGAATAATCATCCTCTTTATTTACAATACCTAATCTCGAAATATTAATATCATTATTTTTGATTATTTTAGCATAAACATAATAGTTAATAGCCGATTGTAATCCCTTAAATACTTTTTTTTCTGATTGCTTACAAGTAATATAGTCGTAAACCCCTCCATTCATAAGAATTTCATATTCATCAGGAAAAGATGATTTGTCGTCGGTATTCATCCAATCTATCAGGTCGATAAATAATTCACTTCCGATGCGAGGCTTTATGATTCGTTGCTCTACTTCGTCGATATATGGCTCTATCCGATTGTTTTCTATATTTTTTGATATCGGACGAACGTTTTTTCTTATATTATCCGGCGTTGTTAGGTGTAGCATTTTCTGTAATCGTTTCTTTTGTCAAAGGTGTGAAAATAGGTTTTAATGGCTGTACCGTAAAATCAAACGAAGGATTAGGAACATCATACCAATGTTTAAAAATTTTATCAAACGCCCGCTCAATCATCCTTCGTTCTTTGTTTGTAACCGTTGAATAATATTCGTAAGCATTCGTTAAAATGTCGGATGAGAATCCTATCGATCCATTGAGAATACGATGCCAAATTTCCTGATTGAAGGCAGAATAAATTTTTTGTGAAGCCGTAGTTGTAGTAACTGTAAAATCCTTATCGTAATTAGCTCCTTGTAAATCTAATATTTTTGGAATTTCATCATCGTTATCAATCTCAAAAATAATAATATTCCCAACATTCATATCTGACTGCACATTTGCGAAAGCTTCTTTTACTCCATTGTCTTCAGGCTGATAACTTTCACCTTCGTCATCTTCTTTTTTTGGTACATCCTGTCCTTTTTTAATAACAATTGCTTTCCCCGGGAAAAGTCCGTTTTTAGCATTTCTGTTTGATATGTTTCCAAGTCCTTCCTCGGTGCTCATTTGAGAAACCACAGAATCATGTACCGCTTTAGGATAAGTCTGTTTTCCAGCTTCCGAAATCCAAAGGATTTGTCCTTTATAGTTTTCAATTCCTCCGGCTTTTTCTATTTGAGAAAACACAATTTCTTTGGCAGGATTGAAGATGTCTATATAATCAATATTTTGCTTAGCTACGGTTATTATTTTCCCGTTTCGTTTTAGTTTTCCAGTCCAGTCGGGATGTATCGCTATCTTTCCTACATAGCCATCGTCGTCCGATTCGGTAAGTCGGCAATTTTCAAAAGGAATATGATGCAATTCTACTATTTGTCCAAAAATATTGTAATTTACATGAATAGCAAAGCCTCTGAAATTTGCGACATCGAAAGATATTTGCTGAACCAAATCGTCGGCGGTCTCATCCATACGGTTAATGACGGTTTCTGAAAAATCGACAATCTTAAATCCATTTCCCTGAATAAAGGTAATGTATCTATCCATGCATGTAGATGCCGATTCGCTTGCATAAACAAGAGCTAAAAGTTCTTGGGGATATAAATTATTATACCCCCAAGCTTGAATCCCCAAATTTGACATATAAGGAACGTCAAATCTTCGCTCTGCTCTTCTGGTCGTCTTTACATTCATTCTGGAAAGTCTTCGGAAGGTTTTTCCTTATCCTGTTTTACTTTCAACACGGTCTTTTCTTTGGATTTTTCGGAGTTGTTTTCTTTGCCATTGTCTTTTTTGTTTTTAAGTTTTTCAACTTTACTTTCCCAATCTTCGGGATGGTAAGTAAACATTTTGATCCCTTTGGGATTGTTTTTTAAAAAAGTTTCAGCAGCTTCATCCGTTAGATTATGATTGCTGAAAACATTATTCATTCCAATAATATGAATGATTACACCTGGCTTTAATTGATAGTTTGATTTTTTTTCCATTATATCGTTTTTTTTTAGATAATTAATCATAAGAATAATCGCATCCCTGTAACAATCTCCACATCCCGTTTTGGTGAATTTTTGTCGAAGTACAATTTCATGATTATTCTCTATTATTTTTTTATCGGAAGAAGTAAGGGCGAATAAACGCCCTTTCATTTCCGACAAAACGTTCATTAATTCTTCTCTTGTCATACAGGATTAAGCAAGGTTTGAATTTGTTGCTCTGTAGTATCGTAATCCGTGTTATAAAGGAATAATCCGGATCGAGGTGATTTTGATTCTTCCAATAAAATATTCCATCCTCCTTCCGTTTCTGCCGAATATTTATTGTTTTCAAGTGTTTTTCCCCTTAATCCCTGATAATATCCTACAATTTGAAATGCGGAATCGCCAGGGGTTGTTGGTTTATTAAAGTTTTTGAATTTGTTTTCATAAATAATAACAAATTCACCATTCGCCATCGGATCTATGATTTTATCGCATATATCCGGATCGTGGTTTAAAACAACCATTCCAACATCATGTGTAAATGTATTGCGATTGGGTCCCGTCTCCATTGTTGTTGTTGTATTGTTAAATGGAGTTGGTCCCGGAACGTATATTTTATATGCTTTTGCTCCGTCTTTTAAAGGGATTGTCTTAATTACATTAGGTCTTATATCGTCAAAAATGACGTTTCCAAAATCAACGTCCTTCCGATTCATGATAACTCCATTTGATTCAATTCCCTGCGTAATTGGATCGTAACAGTTTTTCGAAATGTCTTGTTTTATTAAACTTTCACAAAAATTTTCTATCATAATACATTAAAATTTAATTTGTCAAAAAGCAAACATAATCAAATCATCTTCCCATGTTAGGGTTCCGAATTCATCCTTTGCTAACATATAGTTTTTTTGGTCTTTTTGAACAAAAAATACTTGTAATTCGGCAAGCATATCGGAGGAATGAACTCCCGCTTTCAAATCCAGTTTATCGGCAAAAACGGCGCGGTGCGGTTTATTGTAAGAAGTTCCGTTATCTTCAAACGATTGTATCATTTCGTCCCAAATGGGGAGAGCCAAAAGTTTTTGTCCATTATAAACGGTCGTTGTCATCAAGCTGCTTTCGTTTCCAAGTCCGTCCAGAACAGCCTGCCATTGCAAATTGCTTCCTTTGTTTTTCTTGATGTCTATCGTTAAAGCATCGGCAAGCGATTGGGTAATCATCAGCGTTTTGTTTGATTTTTGACGCAAGCGCACCGGAGCTCCATAAATTAAATCGTCAAAAATTTTGCTTGCTACGCCATCGACCAGCAAACCCGATCTTTGGGCTGCATACGTTGTTGCCGAATTGGCTGCAATCGCTACCCGTTGCGATGAATTAGAAGTTGTTATATCAAAAAGCCTTTTAAATAAACCGTCGCAAACTTTAAATAAATCAATATCGACCCCGTCGGTTATAATCCCGCTGTCATCTACATTTTCCGCATCTTTGTCTCCCATCCAAAACATACGCCATACCATACGCTCCATTGCGTTTTTAAGTGCTGGCTCGACGATTATGCTCATATAATCCGTTCCTGTCAAGTCGGCTATATTAGTTCCTCGATTTAACGAAAATCGTGCGATAGTCTTTTGAATATCCGTATAACAGAGCGTTTCTGCGATTTCATATTCGCTAAGTTCCCATTTTTTTTCAACAGTTTTAATTTTTGAAGCTCTCCATTGGGGATCGCATCCATTCGATGGTCTTCCGACCGGCTCCATTTCTCCGACTCCCCCCAGGCGAGATCCCGAAACAACCCCCGTCATCACATCTACCGTTTCATTTATTGACCCAAGTTGTAGAATTGTTAAAAATAACAATTCCTTTAAATCCATTATCCCTTGGTTGCTGATCGTAAATTGATCCATATAAGACTGTCCTGTGCTTGCCATAATTATTCTTTGTTAAGCATTTGTAATTTTTTTTCCTTTGCAAAAGCGAGTTTTTCCGCTAATCTGTCTTTTGCTTCAATAGTTTCGGGCTTTACTGCCGTTTTCGAGGCTCTTGCCTGTGGTTTGTAGCTTGAACATTGTTTTGCAAGCCATTCCGTTCCTCCTGCAATTTTGATAGCATTTAGCTGGGCTAAATCATCTTGTGTTCTTGCATTTGCCAGAGCGGATTCCAATTGTTGCTTTAGTTGAGCATTTTCCGCTTTCAACTGTTCGGTTTCGTCTACTTGTGATTGCGCCGTTTGAATATCGGTAATTACTCCATTTAGTATTACGATTGTTGATCCGTCTGGCATCACATACGTTCCGTCTGGAGTTGCCGAATCTCCTACTTGAGGAGTTCCATCTGTTCGGTCTATACTGATTGTATCTCCCGTGGCGGTCATCAAGTCCATCATTTTTGTTTTAGGTTCGTCTCCGATAAGTGCTTCCATAAAAGCAGAGGCAGCGGCGACTAATCTGTTAGGGCTTTTTCCTTTTTCTTCCATTGTTTTTTGTTTTTTATTATTAGTGTTAATTTTAAAAAATGCCATTGCCGGCTGTCGGGATTCGGTAGCGAAATTAAGCGCTACGGATTCGGAAGGAGACATGTATGTCTCATTTTTCATTAAGTCGGAAATGGTTTTATCATCGAGCCCTGTTTTTTCGGCATAAAATTTTTCACATCGTTTTTCAAAATCCGACATCCATTTTGATGCCATCTCTAAATCATTAGCATCCCCTTTTATTTGTGTCCACGGGTTGTGTATCATTATCGGACTTCCGGCTATCCTACGGTCACCAGAAAGAAAAAGAATGGATGCTGCAGATGAGCACTGCCCAGAGCATTCTGTTACTACCGGTCGGCCAATTCCACGAAGATAATCGTGCATGTCAAAAGAAAGCTCTCCGTCTCCTCCGGGTGAATTAATCATCAAATGGATCGGATCAGTTTCCGGTTGTAATTTTACATCCTGAATTAACCGAACGAGCGAATACTCACCACGCTCATTGCCTATTATGCCATTTATATTTATCATAGCTTTTTTAGACAAAGGTATAAAGCGGAGGTATTGATAGAAAATATTTTGAAGGAAATCAACTGACAAGAGATGTCAGTAAAAAAAATAGTTATATTTCCTGTTCAAATTTATCTACTATTCTGTATATATTTCTTTCTGAAATATTATAAATATTAGATAGGTATGCTGTGATATAAGCGATTTTATGTCCTTCCGATTTCAGCCTTCTGTAATCGGAATGCATTGAGATATATTGAGAATCGTCAACGTTTACGTTTGCTTCTTTCAATTTGGATAACAGCGATTCGCCTGCTCTCATGAGTTCATACACTTTCATTGCACGCGTAAATTTTCAAGAACTTGTACTCGTGTATTGGTATTGTTAATTTCTTCTACCGAAACAACCGGATTCGGCAAATTGATTAGCGCCTTTGCAAATGAACTGGTTAACATTTCTTCGCCCATTATTTGCTGTGATGTTTCTACTACATTGATAGGAATGCCACCCCCTATTTGATTGAGGGATGATAGAAGTGGGGCAAACATGGATGTCGTTTGGGCCGTCATGATACTTTCTCCGTTTGATAATTGCGCCGGTATACTGTCGGATGTTCCGGATCCGGCTCCGGTAACTAACCCTCCGGTTGCAAATTTTGGGGCTTTGGGTTGCTTTTGTTGGTTAAGTACCGAATATGCTTTTGCGATGGCAGCTATAACGGCGGCTACTGAAAGTGCAATCTGTAATACAGTACCACTTGATGCTGCTTTTGCCAACCCTTCGGCCAACGAAATACCGATATTGAATATTGCCATTGCCTTGGCAAACCCTGCCATCGATTCGTTATTTTCAGCCAAAGCATTAAATAAATCTTCAAATGACTGACCTACCGCAGCTGCAGCTTGGAGTTGCATTTCCGATACTTTTGCAACCGCTTTCAAAACATCGGAATATGAATTTTTCATTTCTTTGTTTGCATTGAGGACGGCATTTTTATATGCTTCTACCGATCCCATTTGTGCAGCTCCAGCATCTTCCCCTAATTTAACAAGGTCGTCGTAAGTATTTTTGGCATATTCGTATTTTATTTGTGCTTCCTGAATAGAACCATCTTCGACCCCCGACAATCGTTCTTTCATTTCCAATTCGAGAGATTCTTTTTGTTTATCCCTGATTGTTTTATTCATGTTATCAATTTCGTCAAGACGCTTTTTGTCGTATTTGGCATTGATAAGCGCTTCGTCTTGGCGCTTGTCTTCAGATAGTTGTCGATTGGCTTCTATTTCATATTTTCTTTGGTTTTCAATAGATTCTAATTTCAAATTGTATTCTTCCTCTGTTCCTTTCTTTACAACTTCCAATTGCAATTCGATACGTTTTTGCTCTTTCTCTATTTGCTGGTTAATTATATCGTCGTCTAATTTAGACAAATCTTGATTTCTCTTTTTCTCCAGATTGATAATGCTTTGATTTAACGCTTGTCTTGCTGTTTCGGTTAGATTCTTCTCTGTTGCAAGTTTGATATTCAAATCTTCAATTTGCCGGTCATAGTTTTGATTAATGGCTTTTCGTTGTTTTTCTGCACTATCTTTGACGATCGCTAACGCTGAATCTTCTGCCTTCCGAATCGCTTCGCGTTGTTTTTCTTGACGGTCTTTTGCTGCAGTGGCGGCGTCTTGTGCGCGTTTTTTCGCATCATTATCCTCTTGCTCTTTTAAATTTTGTGCAGATTCCTTTGATGCAAGAATTAAATCGTCTTGAATTTGTATTTCATCAGTGTGCGCCTGTTTCAGTCGATTAAGCGAAGCTGTTAATTCATCGACAACTTTCTTTTGTTCCTGATATTTTTTTGATTGTTCGCCTTTCTTTTCAAGATATATCGCAAGCAATTTTTGTTCAGCCTGCAATGATTTTTCCATTGCTTTTTGTTCGTCCTGTTGTTGTATTATGCGTTCTCTTGACGTGGCAATTTGAACATCCCTTGTATCCTGAGCTGCTTTAGCTTTGGCTCTTTCTATTTCTATGCTTGACGCGCCATTTTTTTTCAGTTCGAGAATTTCTTCTCGAAGCCGGTTATTGCGTTCATTTGATGCGTTTTTCTCAGAATCATTTAGATCGGCTATTGCCTCTTTTGTTTTTCGCTGCTGTTCTTCGTAATCTTTACTTGCTTTTTCGGCTTCTTTTTGCGCCTTGGCGGAGGAGTCGAATACTTTTATTAATGCTGTAACTCCTGCAATTAATGCAATGACGGCCATAGCTACTAATACAACCGGATTCGCAGATAGCGCAGCATTCCATAGCCATTGAGATGCAGCGACAGCTTTTGTAACAATAGAACCCTGTCCTTTTACTACATTTAATGCGGCTTCAGCTTTAGCTTGCATGACAGTTTGGTTGATTCCTATTTTTTGAAGAACAATTTCAGCTGATTTATAAGCAGTACTTCCCTTTTGAATTGAAGCCGAAATAGATGTCCATGTGGTTAGCATGACTAAAGCTACCTGCATATTTTTCATTATCTCTAAATATTCGTCAGATACTTCTGTGCTTTGCGCCAAAATAGCTTGGTATGCTGTAAAAGCTGCAAATGCAGCGGTTACGGATTGCGTTGTTGCGTCAAGCGTTTTTGTTGTTTCGGAAGTTCCGGATAAAGTTGTTTTCAGTTCGTTTAGCCTTTGATTCATTTCAGCATATTCGGCTGAATTTTGTTGTCCCTGGTCTCTCATTCCAGCAAGTGCGTTTGTTAGTTCTTTCACTTGCGCTTTCATTTCTTTTCCTGCATTAGCATAATTACCAACCTCTCGACGAAAATCACCATGAGCTTGTTCGGCTTCTTTTAATTTCGATGTCAAATCAGACATATATTTTTGATAATTAGCTCCTTTTACTTCTTGTTCGGCTTCGCTTAGTTTATTCCATTCAGATGTTGTTAATGAAAGTTGGGCTTTTAATTTTTCTATTACCCCCGTTTGGCTGCTTTGAATTTTTAGATTATTTTGAATTTCATTTGATAGGGTTTGAATAGCCTTTTGATTATATTTGTATTCGGATTCCGTTACTGCGAGTTGTCTCGCATATTTCTCCTGATTATCGCCTCCTTTTTTTATTTCTGCTTGTAAATCTTTTTGCGAATCTTTCAATTTCTCATTCTCTATCTTCAATTTAGCTATTTTTTCTATAGCTTCGTCATATTTAACTTTAATGTCGAAAATAATTTGTTTTGAATCTTCTGCCATAATATTTTGTTTATTAAATTATTATTTGTAATTTTGTTGTGTAAATTTATTGTTATGAAAATATTTATTAGAATATTAATTATCTCTTATTTCGTTGGGTTTTCCTGCCTTGCTGCATACCTAATAAATTATTATGATTGCAATTTATTCTGGGGATTATTCCTTTCTGTAATTGCATTAATTCTTAGCTTATATATTGTAGGTGTATTCATTGTTCCTTACAGTAAAAAATAATCACATCTGTATTAATTTAGCTTTCGCCGTATTATTTTCATTTACTTGTAATTCTGAAATTATATAATAGTTTCCCGTTTGCTCCAAATAAACAGGTGTCATCAAATCCAATTGATAGATTTCCAAATCTGTCAGATATACTGTTACTTCGATTAGCTTTGGTTGAAAAATAATTTTCTGGTAGGAATGATAGAATCGGGAAATTAATTGTTCAAAATATAAAGTTGGCGGAAAATAGGCATGGGGAGCCTCATTATTGAAATTAATCATACAAATTCTATCTTTTACTTTTCCATAATCAAATAGTTTTCTTTGGTTATCGTCATATTCGCCTGTTGGTGTATATAACGGAATGTATAAAAAAACATCATCTGCAAAATGGATTGTTGAACTTCCGTCGCTTGCTGCAACTTTCATTTGATATAGCGTTTTTTCATCCTCCAGAGAATCGTTATTTGATTCGATATGTCCATCCGCATTAATATTTACCGTATCATCTTCTGCGTATTTCAACCAGTTTTTTTTATCAAAATCACCTATGGCAAATGAAATTGCATCTATATTTTTTCCGGTTATAACTTTTTCTGTCCAATCGATTGCATTATCTTTTTTTGTATAAAAATCTTCAACGTTAAAAAATTCAATTCCTTTTTCCGTATAAATTCCAAATAGTCCAAACATCGCCATAATTGTTTGAAGCAATTCGTACGCTGAAATATCCGGAAGGTTTGGAATTATCGGAAAGTTTTTACCCGGAGTAATTTCGGCCGGTTTTACAGTCATCGTGAAATATCCTCCCATATAAGAATTGTCGTATAAAGGGTCATTGTAAGAAAATCTTGTGATTGTCCATAACTGCCATGATGTTGACACCCAATGAGAAAGAAGTTTAAACGTAATTATATCGTTTTCTTTGCATTCAATTGATATATCATCGTTTATTTCCATGTAGAAAATTTCAGAGATCAATCCGTAAAATTCATAATCCAACGATGCTTCTTTTTGTAGAATACCATTTTTATAAATCTGAAGTTTAACCCAATCTAATTGATACATTTGTGGTACTGTTTGAATTAATCTATATCTAATTTTTCCACTAAAAGAAATATTGCAATCTTCTTGAATTATAATTTGATTTCCAGAAACAAAATTGTAAGGATCGTCTACTATATTTATCTCAAAATTACCTATGAAATTGAATTTTAAAACGTCATTGCCATTTATTAAAGGAGCTGCATTCTTTTCTATCAATGGAAAAGCCAGGTAGTCGTAAATATCTTTTATGTAGTCTGGGAAATTTATTGAATATCTTACCTTATCAGTTATTTTATCGAATATCCAATTTGTTAAAACAAACGGATGAAAAATAAGAAGTTTATCATCTAAATTATCGCTTTTTATAAAATCAGCAAGAGCAAATCCGTAATTTGAATTTTCTTGAATATAATTACCTATTCCATTATTATCCCAAAACACATAATCATCTCCCGATAAACTTCTCAACTTCAAATTCTGCAATTCTTTTATATTTATATCAACTCCCCAAATTACTGTAAATTCAATATGATCGGATATTGTTAAAACATATCCCTTCCCATTTTGAATTATCGGAATCCCGTTTTTGAATAGCTCTACCGGCTTTGTTTGATAAGGAAACAACGTGTTGTTTTCAGGGATATTCGAGAAGTCGATCGCTTTCAGATTGACGGCTGTTTTTGGTATCTTCAATGTTGTTGTTCGATTTGCCTGCACTTTGTCTAAATCCTGGAAAACAGAAGAACTGAAAAGCATAGTGAGATTGAATTTTTCATCGACTTCAATCAGACTTTCTCCAATATACAATTCAAATTGATTCATAACGTTTGATTCTGTGTTTGAGGTAATATGAGTACACATTCAAAATCCTGCAAATGCGATTTATCTCTGGCAAATGTTCCGTCAGAAATATTTACCCTTATCCATTGCGATACATCATTATTATACCCGGTAAACATGTCGATATATACGGATTCTAAAAGGGATTCAAAGAAGTGATAATTTTCTTCATCGACAAAAGGAACACATAATTTTATCGACTTTTGTCCGGACTTTGTCAAAGAATAATTTGTTCCTCTATGATAGTTATCGGAATAGTCTACCGATCGTAAAAGATTGACAATGTTTACATCGCTATTTTTTATTACATTCGATTTTATTCCAGTATTAAACAAATAATAGCACCATTCGCCAAATGAATTTATCCAGCGCAAATAAATACCATTTGTACACTCGTTTACAAAAAGCGTTATCGTTATATCTTCTTCATTGTCTATTCTCATAATATTTTATTTTATATACTTACACCCCAATTCCAGCCTATCATAGTAGATTCGACAAAAATGTCAGGCCTAACTAATTTACAAGAATCATAATCGGAGGCCTTTTTTTGTTGTTGTGTATCTTCTACGTCAAAATCCCAAAAACATCCAGTAAACGCATCTATACCTCCAGTTCCGGAGTTGGTTGTAGCATGCGTAAATTTTAATAAAAATTGTTGCAAGCTTATCTGACTTACCAAAACATCCGTTCCGTCAAAACTATTTGCTTGATTATATATTTGTAATCCCCAACCGCTTGTTTTTCTATTATTTAATGGTTGAAAACCACTATTTACACCACGTTTAAAGTCTCTGAATCCAAATGCGCAAACTGCTGAAATTAAATTTGGATAATTTGCTTCCGGGAATAACCTGTTAAGTTCAGTACCAAAAAACGGATTATTCTCATTAACTTTTGCAATTGGGTATAAAGATCCAAAAGGTTGAGTTGGAGTTGGAGACCAATTTCTTTTTGCAAGCCACATGGATGAACCTATTTTTGCAATTTCGGTAATCCTGTCCTCTACCGGTATTGGCAAATGTGTATTACTATCTATTGACGGATTTCCTATATTAAATCCTCCCCAAAAACAGCCATCCATTTTTTGTATCCTATAACCGAAACTACCTTCTTGGTTTTCACGACCAGCTCCGAAAAAGTCATTTTCTAAAGCAGTTCTATTACACTGTCTAAACATATAACTGATATCAATATTGATAGCGGTATTGTATTTAAACATGTCTTTATACAGCATCCAGAAATATACAAAACCGGAATCTAAATAATTACCATAATAGTCATTTATAAACCAAAATGAACCATTAAATTTTTGAATTTTTGGATTATCCCAAAACAGATTAGTTTCGACAAATTCTTCAGTTACGGGGTTAAAAGTAGTTGTATTCGTTGGTGATGCATTTGCGTTTGTTCTTTGAGTCCAATTGTTACCTACATACGGCATTCCGCGCCACGTTTCAAGCACGGAAGTAAGTTGATTTGAAAAATATAACATGCATCTTTGAATTTTCAGGAATCCGCTCCCGTTAAACATTCTTGTAGCCTTGGTCGCCGTTTTATTTGCTATGAGTGAGAAAAAGGTTTGAGGAAACAATAATGAATAGTTTATTAAATTTGGATCCAAATAAGAATAATCGCTTACTCCAAAGAACTCAAACATGTAATCGTAGTTGTTTACATTTGGACATTCAAGTACGAAATCGGAATCAAACCAACCGTAGCGAACGCCAGAAAACATACGCGAACCATTAATTATATAATTGCTTTTTATTTTAATAATTTGCGTTACGTAATCATTCATCTGTCCTGGTGTATACCATTCGTTATTTGCAGCTATCGGAAGCGGAGCAAATCGGAACCCATTGACACGCTTTGTTGTTTGAATCGTAACAGTGTATTCTCCAGCCTGTATGTATGTGTGTTTGAAATCATCGCCATAAACCACTTCCATTTGTCCTCCATTGGCCGGGTCGTCTATGTATTGATTACTGCTTTGCTGGACTTGTTTTTGCTCAATACTTCCATCACCCCAATCAAATTCGGCGTATCCGATGCCGTCAGATGTACCAAGATTGCATATTTTCAATTCTTGTCCTACATTTGTTGACTTAACGTTTACTTTGAAAATAAATTCAGATTCATAGACGATAGGCTGTGTGTCTCCAAGATAAAATACGGCTTTTTTTTGCGCATCAATATTTGGTATCTGGTTATATTTCCCGGTTTGTATAATTTTCCAATCGATCGCTGACGAATCGTCTATTTCAACAACAAAGCTTCTTGCCTGTTCTAAAAAAACAGGAAAAGTGAAAGGAAAATTTTTGAACCAAGTTAGTTTTTTTGAGCGATTGTATATTTCTCCAATATTAAGCGCCCCCCATATTATATCTATACTTCCATTTTCACTTTCCGATCCTGAACTTACGGTAAAATCTAAATGTCGTAATAATTCGATGTCAATTTCATGTATGTTATTAAATTCTTTTGTATTAAAAAGAGATTGAGCAATAGACTGTAAATCGAAGCGAACGCCTTTAACTATATCGTTAATCATGACAGGTTCGCGTTGTAATGTCACGCCGGATGAAGTTAAAGTAACGATTCCTTCAACTTCGGTAACTTCAATTGTTACAGGATTGAATGCAAATGCTAATTGTGGATAAGTAACTAACATATAATTTAATTTAATTTAATGGTATTTTTTCGATTTCCGATGTGTATAATCCAATCAGTTTTTCACTGATTGCGTTTATTGTTTTTGGGATTTCGTTCGAATATACATCATTGCGACCTCCTTTTTTAAAAAGCGCTGTTCCTTCCGTTTTAATTTTGTATGCAATTGCTCCGGCTAATGACATATTTCCACGTTCTTGTGGAGTATATTTCGGATGCCATTTGTTGGAAGGTTTTCTTACGTATGGGATTGGGGACGCTTTTACTGGCTTATCTATCATCCATTGAAGAATTATTCCAACAAATCCTTCTGGAACCCTTCCGGGTCTTCTTCCGGTTTCGAGCGTTCCGAAAGGGAAACGCCCCCAAAGTTGCGCTCCGTTTTCCGTCTCAGTTACCTCAAGGCTTTGAATTGTCCTACCGGATGCGTTTTGACCAGTAGAAACGATATTTGTTGCAATACGTTGTTTTAGCGATTCAAATTCGTTAATGATAATATTTTTTGTTCTGTCATCCATTTACACACAACCCTTCTAATTCTTCCAATTTAATTTCAATTATAACGCCTGTTAAATTAACGCCTAAAAGGTCATATACAGCTCTATACATGATACTTTCCGGTAGAGGTTGGAACATTCGAGAATTATTCACTGCAAGAATGAATTTTTTTGCATACTCTTTCATTCTTTCAACAGTAGGTTCATTATCTTTTCCGTCAAAATCAAATTCTGCTTTGTCTAAAAAAGCAATAAAAGCATCTGGAAAATCACGGAAATTTCCATTTTTATTATATAACTGACCGGATACCGGCAAAACATAAAGACATACAGGAAAAGGCAAATTATCGAGCGTGATATTAGCTCTTGACCAATCGTTGTACTCATAGTTAATCCCTTCGATTCCAGAGACTATTTTCTTTACTTTTTCATCTACTCTCATAATCATTTCTTTTTTGAATATTCATTTCTCAATCGTTTTCCATATATGGCGGTTTCATTATCTATCTTGAGACATTGATAAATTATAATCCACTTTGTTGTTTGGGCAGCAAAATCATGGTCAATTATTCCCATCCTGCGAGCGTACCAATCAATAATTCCAAACGGCCCATTATTTATATTGTTAATTCCTGCAGAAATTTCTTCTGGAGACGGTTTGTATTGAATTTTTTGAAATAACTCTTGAATGCGGTTAATTTCATTTATTACAAAATACATAAATCGGATGACGTCGAACGCTTTTGCATTCATAAGTTCATTTTTTTTTATATCCAAAATGACTTCTGGAAAAGCAAAAAGTATATTTTCAAACGTTCTTGGTTTTTGGATTTCTACCAATTCGGCAAATGTTAAATCGTCTAAATCTTTTGGAACGATCTTTTTTTGAATCATAGATGGGCTTCCTTTCTTTTCCAGTTTTTCAAAAAGTCCTTTTATCTCACTATCCCCTACATTAAACAAGTCGGTATAGTAGATAAAGTCTTTTAGCTTTGTATTTTTATTAATTGTCATATAGATATTGTATTATAAACTTTAATTTTTCTATGTTTCTTTTTCTCTCTCAACTTGTTTAATGCGACATATCGTATAGCATCCATCGCATGGTCAAAATCCTTAACTGGCTCGTTCATTGGTTTCCCGATTCTGTCTTCTTTCCATTTATAGGCCAAAAGTTCACGACGGATATTTTTACTTCGGCGCGTAATATTCATTTTATATCTTTTTAGAATATCAATACCGTTCATTTTGCTTCCCGGCTCTTTCTCTGCCGGCTCTATTCTAAATCCCATTGCCTTTATTTCGTCTATACTTTTAGGCTCTGCCGAATCGGCAATAATATCGATACTTGAATTAATACCATTTTCTCTTAATGTTTTCCCGATTACAGGGTTTAACATTCCTGTTTTATATTCTATTTCATCAATCCATAATTCACCTTCTGATAACCTAACATCAACAATGGCTGTGGGATGATTTGTATATCCAAAATCAAGTCCAATCCAACGAGATTTAAAATTGATTGGCAATTGATCAACTAATTCCCAGTTTGTATAAATAATTCCTTCAATTTTACCGGTAAATCCGCGTGCGTAAACTCGAAATAACTCAGGGTCTGCAATTGATTCAATTTGTTCATGATCTTCTTTGGAAAGGAATGGATTGTGTCTGTGGTCTGAAATAATCAATTTGACATTAGGTTTGTTTATCAATTCTTCATGAACCCAAAACCGGTAAGTTGGATTGTAATCTATAAATATTTTTTTCTTTGTTCTTATCGCAAGTTGCCAGTAAATTGAATACGGAATTCCGTTTGCTTCATTTATAAATAAATAGTCTCTTTTTCCTGACTTTGCATCCTGTTCATCAGAATAAGACTTAAATTCTATTAGCGATCTATTAATACAAGTAAATACCCTGTCGGTTTCATTTGGTTTCGAAAACCATTTTTGATATTCTTCCGAATTTGACCATATTGTTTTTGCATCACGATATGCACCTGATTTTAGATTAGGGATGTCCTGACCGACAATAGTAATTATCTGACCGTATTCCTTCATTGCAAGGGAGAAGAGTAAATCAATCGTTGTGTATGTTTTCCCCGACGAAGTTCCTCCCTGATTAATAATTATACGCTCTTTAGAACCAAACATCTCTATAAACATTTGAGGTTTTTCGATGTTTATTTTTTCATTGTATATCAACTTCATTGTGTGCAAATGTTGTTTTTACTGATTCATCTTTTATCGGAGAAATTATAAAAGCAACTTGTAATTTCTCTCCATTTATTCCTGTTATCTCATTACGCTCAACATATCCGCGATTTTTGGCTTTTGTTTTCAGGTAGAAAATAATTGCCGTAGTATCATTATTGTCTATTTGATTAATTAATTTGTTTTCGACAAAATCAATTTGAGTTTCTAAAATATCATCAACTTTCTTTTTAAATTTTTCATCTGAATTAATCCAATAGTAGTATGTTTGTCTTCCGATATTGGAAGATTCACAAGCAGTCGAAATTATTCCGTGTGAATCATCCAGCGCTTTCAAAAATATTTCTTTTTTACTTTTTTTATTCATTTTTATAGTGTACAAAATGTACAATTTTAACATTATTTAAAAACAAAACACGCCAATTATTTTAATAATAATAGGCGTGTTATAATAATTCGTTTTGTAAATACAAAAGTATTGACTATTTTTTAATTATGCAAATTATTTAAAGTTTTTCTTTTATTTCCACTCAATCGGACGCCAATGAGTGATGCGCCACACATACCAATAATTCACCCATTTATCAAATTGTATCTCATTGTCATTTAACAAAACAAGTAATTTTATTCCTTTTTCCGGT
>Ga0123357_10004260_pt1 | contig 16720 bp, 12 predicted proteins | sample TergutEmb28metaG_FD_89873 | JGI IMG/M metagenome (GOLD analysis project Ga0123357, IMG submission 89873) | Embiratermes neotenicus P4 segment gut microbial communities from Petit-Saut dam, French Guiana - Emb289 P4 | ecosystem: Host-associated > Arthropoda: Insects > Digestive system > Gut ... | reverse complement strand
GTGTTTGAGAAATGGTGGGAGACATCTGAGTGATGTAATTTTCAAAACTTAAAATGGCATGTATTGAGTTTTCCAGTGATAACAACTTTTACATAAAAAGATGAAACCTCATTGTGTTATTTCATTCCGAAAACCGTCAGATTTTTCTGCTGCACCCTGTAGAAAACGTAACCATGTGGTTCTGCTCAGGGTCTAGAAAAGCCAACAGTTCTGATTCAGACTATTACTAAATGATCTCGGAACTGTGAAAAGTCCTCAAACATAAACTCTCACATGTTTCATGATGAGCTACAATGTATGTGACAAATGGACTAAAACACTGCAGTGAATGGGTGGTAAAATGTCATACAGTGGCTAGAGAGTGCAATATTGTAGACACAGATGATCATAGACACCAGTGGTGTGCTGCTGCTGCGGCCACGGTCACAACATACCAATAAAATCCCAAACCATTTCCAGCGACATTACATTCTCACAACACACTTTAATAACTTCCTCCTTTCAACATAAAAGACCAAAGCCAAGAAGTTGGCATTAAAGTTTCATATTAAGGAGGTTCCACCTTCAATCTTAGTCAATGGTACAGATATTTTCTGTGGTTTTTCTCATCCCTCCCGGCAAATGTCAGGATAATACCATAAATGGTTCCTACCTTTCCATTCTAATTGGACACTAATAAATCCGTGTAATATTCTACGCTATATAGTTTTGCAGTTGAAAAGTCATTTGTAACAGTTCAAGCAGTCGCTTTCAAAGAGGTTCTCCACCAAAATTCCATGTCATTTTCTGGTATCCACATTTCAGATAGATGTCCAGTACATTTTCACATCACTGTTTCCATTGTAAGTGCAAATACTTGAGTTTTATTAATCACAGAATTTCTCAAATCGTGTAATTTCCTACGTTCTCCAAAAAATTCTTCTCAGCTACTATTACGGTTTTCCTAACCATTGTTACCAGATTTTTGTAAACTGTAGTATATCTGCTTGGATTTGACAGATCACAGTCCACAACCATACAAGCAACAGGTAAAACATAATTACCACAGCTTACCTAGACACAGGACTACTAAGTACAACACATGGATAGGCAACCTCTTGAGCAGATTGACATGACTGAGCTGGAGTGTTATCGCCATCAGCAACAGTGGGCAACATGACACGTGTCCATTCTGTGTCTGTATCCGCTGGACTCGGTGCTGACTCATCATCCTCCCCGTGTACTGCACCTTCATTTTCATCCATGTTTCTCCCTTCAGCCTCAATCAGCTCAAAGCATTCAGGAGTCATACTATGCGTTGACACGGTCTCATCAATCGACATGCCAACCAATTCAGAGCCTGGGGTGGTAACACTTGATATTGTCTCTCCAACAGCAGGTCGACTTTCATGTGTCCACAAACTTTTCAATTCCTGCTTTTCCTGTTCCACAGCAGCAATATGTTCCTTCAGCTGCTCAATTTCCATTATCTAACAACAAATCAATATACAAATATGGTCTGTTTACAATACCGAAGACCACAACATGACAATCATCTCACACACACACCAACTTCTCACAAAACCAAGCAACTAAGTTCAAAATACTGTTTCACTTCAGTACTTGGGTAATTTCCTACTTTTACAAAACACAAACATTCATCACTTCCAAAAAACCCACCACAGAATAGTTTACTCCTGTTCACACATCCTCAAACTGTTGCTTTTGAACAGATGACTCAAGCTCACACTTCCTCAAACTGTTTCTTTATGAACACAACTTTCACACCTATATGTAATTAATTCTCCCCAGTAACCTACCCCTACAAAGTTTTCCACTCAACACCCACATTCTATATGCATTTCCTGTTTTCCCCATGCATCATACATAATTGAAGCACTCCTATCATTGCTAATAACACAGAAGCCAAGGCCATTTTTTCCTATTTTTACCATCTCTCTAACGGTCCAAATATTTTCATCAGCACTTACTTACTTCCTTACTCCATGGAGCAGAGTCCTTCTTAAGAAGCTAACCAGTTTGCAGCTAGTCAAGAAATTTTTGTTTTTTACGGAACCCAAAGGTTCATTACCGCATTCACAAGTGCCCGCCACCTGTCCCTATCCTGAGCCAGCTCGATCCAGTCCATACCCCCCACATCCCAATTCCTGAAGATCTATCTTAATATTATCCTCCCATCTGCGCCTGGGTTTCCCCAGTGGTCTCTTTCCCTCAGGCTTCCCCACCAAAACCCTGTACACACCTCTCCCTTCCCCCATATGCATCACATGCCCCACCCATCTCATTCTTCTTGATTTTATCACTCGCACAATATTGGGTGAGCAGTCCGGATCATTCAGTTCCTCATTATGTAGTTTCCTCCACTCCCCTGTTATCTCAACCCTCTTAGGCCCAAATATTCTCCTCAATACCCTATTCTCAAACACCCTCAGTCTACATTTTTCATCAGCACGATGTTCTCAAATATCCTCAATCCAAAAAAAGACAAAACTGTCATCAGTAGAAACCACAAAATGCATACATCTTTGGGGTATATCTCCTTAATATTGCCAAGCATGCAGACAAAAAAATTTTCTTCCTTCAGTTATGTCACATATTAATAACACAACAAACATTTCAAATAAACTTTACATCACTTATTAAGACATATTTTGAATCAGGTAATGTCATGGGAAATTTGATGCAATTTTTATTTTATCATTATGTCAGTTATGTTGGATTTCCATGCACAGACCACAATTAAATTTGCCTGACAACACATTAAAACAAAGTTCCACTGAAATCAGAATAATAAACACAAGAACAAATAAGACTTCCACATCACACATTCACTCTCTCTACAAAACATACATTACCACCAGCGTACTTTCCCAATAATGTAACTTCTGTCCTGCAAACTATGATGCTGCAAGAGCTCAGATAGTTTGATTACCAAACATACCAACTCTTGCATATCTGCATCTTTCTTCAAATCCTCCGCCAACCACTCTGTCTGGCAAGCCATATGCTGGCAGGGTGACCTCACATTGCCTGACTGGCGCATGAAGTCTCGATACAAGCTGAGCAACTCTGCAGGTTTTGGAATGTTTAGACCAACATCATCCCAGTCTTCAAAATCCTGATAATGAAAAATAATGCACATTACTATGGGATTAAGGTGTTCAATGGCCTGCCTTCAAAATAAAGGATTTGTCTGCAAATAGAAATCAATTTAAATGTGCATTGGAAAGCTTTTCATATTCTCACTCATTTTATACCCTAGACGAATACTTTAGTTACAATAAGTATTAAAACCGACTAAGGTTATTAGCTAGCTCACACTTGATAACTTGTATGACTCCTGCTGAACTACAGCGGGTTACATGTATTGAACCTTGTTAATGTAGAAAACCAGATTATCATAGAATACAGTGTTATTGTAGGAAACCTATTTATTATAGAATATAGCTCAGGATAGGATATTAAACCTTGTTATTGTAGGCCATTTCTTGCTTATTATTGATAAATTGTACACACTTGTATACTTTCATACTGACATGTTCTATATCCTGTGGGTTACAACCCCCTTTGGATCTAACGAACATGAAATAAATTGAACTGAATTGTAATATTCCACACTGACATCAGCAATTACATGTCAAAACAGTAACAACAAGGACATTTTCCCCATCTAAGAAGTTTCTTACAGGCTTCTGCTTTCATACCATCCTTAAATGCTGTGGGTATGGGGTCCAATCAATGCTGAAACTGAATTCCTATCTGAGATGTACAGGATAGCATAGACATGGCTCCAATAGCGTCTTACTGCCTACAGAATATCCATGGGTCAGTTTATGAGTAATTCTGTTCCTTCTCTCATTTGTTGCCTCAGTTTAAAGTCACAGTGTCTTATCATGTGCCAATTTCATGTTCAACATTACAGAACAATACATATGTATGAAACCTTTGCTGCTAGAATTAAATGTCCTTAGTGATGTGCAACAGACTGGAATTTAAATGCCCCAGGCTATGTAACAGTACATGTATTTGTATGACAGTCATCATTTCAAGCATCATACTTCATGTTACACATATATTAATTTTGCAAGATCTGAACCAAACCACTAGAACTTAATAAATCATGCAAACAGCATTTGGAAATGCAAAGATAAACTGAGCAAGAATTTTTGACCCACTGCACAACTTTATAATGAGGTATATCTTAGCTAATTCCATCGTATGGTGCTGACTGAAGCATGAATAACTTCTTACCTCTATAACTTGCCTGAATGCCAAGAAACCAAAACTTCTCAAAAAAGCACATTTGGTAATAAAATAGTGAACTACAGTTGTGATCCTGAAGCTAAGCAGCAGTTCATGGCAAACATTTCTCAATGTATATTGACAAAATCCCACTTCCTAAGACTAGCATTGCAAATGCTGTTATACTGAATTTCAATTAATGATAACAAACCTGATTTTCATTTTCATCTGCAAATGTAATGGATGTGAGTTTGTAGCCATGTAGCAAAAGATATTCATTCACAAGAAAATTAAGTGCACGTTGTTCATGTGGCTTGATTGGCTCATTGTTAAGAGGCTTCACTGAGCCAGCATCCGGAGTTGTTGCTTCAGATTCTAAAACATACAAACCATTACTACTTATTATTAATTTTTTTTCCCATATACATTTCAAAGTTTTCATGACAACTACAGCACAAACCATAGTGCATGCTTGAGTGATTGGCCACATGTATACAAAAGAGAACTAGCATGATCCAGTCAAATAAGGCTCATCACTTACTGATATAGCCACCACCATCTTCAGTAATGTTGACTGTACACAGCCAACTGTGGGATAGGTGAACTCATATAACATCGAGGAAAGCATGGTGCAATTCTAAGTCAAGTGTGCAAAATTTTGGTAATGGGGGAAAGCACACACTATAAGACATCAGATACTCACAGCAGTTCAGATGAAGATTCATATGTGAGGTATATGCCATGTCAACTGGCACAGCTGAATGTAATGTTACTTATAATCCTACTGCATGTCCAACATACCTATGTAATATATCTACACAATTTACAGTCTGAAAGGTAAGACAAATAACTCAAGAGATTCTTGTATTTGTTAATATTTCTGCAACAAATTTAAATATGGTGACCTGATCTGTTGACCCAGCTCAACTATGCTTCAGATACATTACTACTGCTTGGATATAGCACACTGGCACAGTGAAGGGTTCTTGCTGGATCTAAATATTAGCTCCACTTTAACCTCACCATTTATCCTCAGTAGTTACCTGTTGCTACCGTCAAGTTGGCTCGAAGGGCACTAATAGTCTCTTTAGCTTTTCGTAATTCGAATTCCAAAACTGCAACTCTCTCGTCAACCCCTCGTTCCCCATCTTCTGAAAATCTCGTGAGATCTAATGAATCAAGGGTAGCTTGGCTGGAAGACCTCGCTGCACACCAAAAAAGCAAAATGACAACGCATTAGGATCCAGAAACATTACAATGTGTTGGTTTTACGTTCTAGTCGACACACACCAAGTACGGGTGACTGTATACTAACGAATTGGTGGCGAAATTTCGGGTCGTGAGGCTGCTTGGTGCTCAAAGTTTCCCGGATTTGAAAAAAATTCCTTTAACTTCGGGATTTCACGTCCCGCCTCTACAAGTTCTGTGTGAAGTTCGAGAGCTGTGAGAAGCAAATTATCGTTGATAAGTTTCGTGGCAATATCTCCGTAACTAATGTCACCAGCCACTGAAAATTTCGTAAAATGACCATTTTCCTTGTTGGCATCTTGCAAGTTGGCCATATTTCAGAATCGCAAACCTCAATTCATATCGACACATATGTACAAAAATATATTACTTTAAAACAACGTACAATAATTTCCACGTAACTAATTCAAAGCGTGACAACTTCATATAAGTTGGGTCAACAATGTATTCATACTAACGTCAGCCGCCATGTCACTACCCATACCGTATCTACGGCCCTGTGGAAACAGCTGGGGCAGAAGAAGTAAAGCCGTAACAGTGAGCGATCAATGGTGCTCACATAGCAGGGATAAGAGCACGCAGATGACAGAAATGGATTGGGTCTGATAAAGTTGTGGGGTATTAGAGTGTACTGATGTTAACAAAGAGTTGCTGTGCATTATATTCCATGTAACATGTTGCCTTGCTTTCCATAACATCCTTCAAAACGGGTGTCACTTGTTTATGTAACGAGCAGGTTTTGTCATGAGTGATGTGTATGTCAGTTTTACATTGAAGTTGGAAAATTCTTCATTGCAACACCAATATCTGGTGTGCCTTTATTTTTCTCTCAAACTGACTGGCGCTTTCGACTTTCCAACTGAAACCATATTAATAGGCCAAAAATTAAATCAGTATCTGTCCACACACAATTTTATTATACTAAAACGTTTCGACTTAACGCGAGTCAGCGCCAGCTTCACAGTTTGTCTTTAAATCATACTGAGGAAGAAATATGCATTATGCAAGCCACAAACTTTTATTAAAATGATTAAGGGCATAAACTGAAAAAAATATGTGTGGATAGAGGTACTACCATAACTGTTACCAATAATGTTAACATTTTACTTCATTCAATTAAAATGCCAAATATGGAATACGCCCACATTGAGATACTTGTACTGGAGATGATGTTATGACAACTTGTCATGACAAAGGAAGTAAAGTTGGTAAACCGTTCTATGTTCTATGGACTTGCATAATGTATATTTCTTCCTCAACATGTTTTAAAGAACAGTTGTGAACCTGAGGAAAACCTGAGAGGGCAAAACATGTAGTTCTATATGGTAAATAGCATTTAGTTGTGTTTGGATAGATATTAATTTCTGTACTACTGACACAATGGGATGACATTCATTATAATCATCTTAATAGGATTTTTTTACTCGAAATCCCCGACTAATTGATGCATGCTATTGTGCTAAGTTATTATACAATTTGTAACAGTACGTTTAATCATTCAGCACAACTTGTGCACAAATTTATGGTAGACGGTACTTCTAAATATCCACATGACTCCGCATTTATGCCATCTGAAAGCCAGTACAATGTACTCATTTATGTATAAAGTGGTTAACTCACTCCCAATATCATTATACTGTGGTATTCCTCATTTCTCATATGTACCTAGAATAATCAAAACACAATAACATTGCTTAAATAAATTAAAGCTCCCCTGTTAGCACACACTCTTATAAAATGTGAGTCATCTACTTTCTACATTAATGATTATACTGGCCTGAATATCACATAAATGCCAAAACATGGAGCTTGTTAGAAGGAATATTTACAATAAAGAAATATACAAGTTGCGCTTACTGAATGAAACTACGTTTACTAATTGCACATTCACTCAAATATGTATGCACATTGTTTAGTGTACTTTTGAATCCTCCTCTACAGGTTCTGCCATACAACAGTCAGGATATAATTTAATAAGGAACAAAAAACAGTTATGTTTATTTATAAATGTGTGCTGACAATATGCAGCAAGTTTCCCTCATTCATAATAAATCACCAAAGAAATTTTGATGTTTTGCTGACCATGCATCTCAGTATAATCTTAGCAACTGACCAACCTAATGCACAAATTCTTGTTTTATAATAAGTTTATTATATTCCTCTCCATGTTTCGAGCACTGGTGTGCTCATCATCAGGAGGTCAAATTGTATTATACAGCATCTCATATCGTCACTCTCTGTAGGTGGCCATCCGGTGCGCAGGTCCTCTCTCAACCTGCGCACCGGACGGCCACCTACAGAGTGTGACGATACCAGATGCTGTATATTACAATTTGACCTCCTGATGATGAGCACAATAGTGCTCGAAACATGTAGAGGCATATAATAAACTTATTATACACGGTGAGCATAAAGTCTTTCCCTAATTACAAACATTTATTACAAGAAAACTATGTATTGTTATGTTACAGTTGCATAACCTGCTAGTATCAAAATAGTGTCAATGAGGGAGAAAGCCCAGTGTGTTTTGTGGCATCACGAAACAAAATCACCAGTCAAAGTTTGTAGAGACCAGCAGTGTTGGTGACCTTAACAGAAGTGGCAGGCCCAGTGTGAGTGATGAGACTGTTGATGCTGTGCGTGAGGCCTTTCAGTGCAGTCCTGGTAAATCAACACGTCGTGCCTCAAACGAGCTTCGTGTACCTCAGAGTACAGTAGTTAAGATTTTGCACAAATACTAATGTGTTGTAAAATAACTTCTTGAGTTACATTTTGAAAAGAAAAAAAAAAAAGTATGTTTGTATTCAACGTACAGTAGTTTTCTTGTAATAAATGTTTGTAATCAGGGAAAGACTTTATGCTCACCCTGTAAAACAAGATTTTATGCATTAGGTCGGTCAATTGCTAAGATCACCAAAGAAATGTTATAAAAACATATTGTGACAATGCTGAGAGAAGAATGAATATTTGTAAAATACCCCCTGGTTTTTTCACCAAATATACATTTTATTTACATTTTGCTTTATAAATATCAGACTTAAATGACATGAAATAATTGATCTGTAACAAAGACACTTTCAGTGACAGTCCTGTGATGCCATTACCACCAGTGAATAACCATGTACTGTGAACAGCTGTAAATCTTCACACATACTCAAAAATTGCACACATGTTCTGTCCTTATCCAAGTCTTAGTATCAAATTTAATCTTATGCATTGCTTTAACCAAAGTTCATACATAAAGTGGTGTTTCAGCATGTTATATACAAAATTCGCTTCCATAATCTGCGACCTACAAGGCTCATCCTATTTGTCAACGATGTTAAAAATTTACTCGTATGTCCTTTTATCAGCTTTCTATAAGTTGTCATTCACACACACTTAAGTTGCCCTTAAATCAGTACTGCTCAGTACATAAGTTGCTCTTACATTAATCACAACCAAAGCACTGAAGTAAACACCTCAAATGTCATTATCATTCTGTTAACCAACCACATTTCCTAGAATATCTAACAATAATGATAAATCACCACTACACTCCATTCTCAGTAATTAAACAACTACAAGGAGCAGTGTCCTTCTTGAGAAGCTAGTGGTTCCTGAGTTAGTCACAAAATTCTATGGAATCCGAAGATTCATAACCGTGTTCACAAAACCTTTACACTTTTCCCTATCATAAGCCAGATGAACACAGCCTGTGCCTTCCCACCCTGTTTCTTTAAAATCCATTTTCATATTATCCTCCCATCTAGGCCTAGTCTTCAGTGTGATTCTTTCCTTCATATTTACCCACCAAAACCCTCAACGCATTTATCATCTCCTCCACGTGTGCCAAGTGCCCCACCCACCTCATCCTTGATATGATCACCCTAATAACACTTGATGATTACAAATCATTAAACTATTCATTAATGCATTTTCTCTAGCATCCTGTTACTTGCTCCCACTTAAACACGACTATCTTCCTCAGTCCCCCTGTTCTTGCACACCCTCAGCCTATGTTCTTACCTTAACATGCAAGACCAAGTTTCAAGCCCATATACAACAGGCAAAATTATAGTTTTGCACATTTTAATCTTTAAGTTTTTAGATAGCAAATGGGAAGGCAAGAGATTCTGGACCAAATGGTAATAGGCATTCCCCAAATGTTATCTGCTCTTGGTTTATTCATGCATGCAGTTTTGATCTGTTAGTATCATTCCCAACTATCCAAACATTGTCACAGTTTCAATTTTTGTCCTGCATTCCATTCACAAGACATAACATATATTTCACTCTCTCTGCAATTACTTTTGGACCAACCCCCTTCCTAGAAACTAATAAAGTTTCTGTTTTTCATTATAACATATTTCTGTTTGCACTCAATAAATTAACGTCTAAAGCAACGACCAGAAGCCAAACAGTCCCACTCAATTTCAGCCCCTCCTGGTGTACTTTGACCTTCTAAATGTCATAATCAAAAGTAAAGTTGGAAAGCAACTGTAATAAAGTATCCCCTTAGAAAAGAATATTACATGGGTTTGAGGCATTTCGGTCCCGATGCACCTAGGCCTTTTTGACAGGCCCTCTGTGTTCCAAAATCTGATGTTCAATTCATGCGTGCCTTGTTCCTTTACTAAACTTCCAGAATGCCCCCAGACTTAGACTCCTAACATCCTCTGGGTCCAAGAAAAAGGAGCCTGATTAGGTGGGTCTGAGTGAAGCCAGGGCTTCGCAATCACATAAAACATGGGCTGAGGTTTCCTCCTCTTAAAAGCATCGCCTTGTTGCAGACCACTCTGAATAGTGAATGTATCAGATATTTGCCTAAGTGGACTTTACCACAAGTTTAACTTGAACACACACAAATTAACATGACTGGTGTCACGAGAACACCAAGCTCAGTGACAGTCATACACAAAACCTCCCTCCTAACTGAATCCTAGGCATTCTTGAAGACTGTAAATAGCTGATGCACTGCCCCACCATATTCTCACCTTTTCTCAAGTAACTGACTAATGCAGAATATCTGATGAATTACATTAAATCTAACTCTGATGATCCCAATAATATCAGCTACATATGGATTAACCTTGAAAGAGTAATATTGGATAAAATTTTGTACGTAGTTGATAATAGTGATATGCTTTGATAATTACTACTGGTACAATGCTTGGCTCCTTCCTATGATGAGGCATTTCTTCCCATATTCCAAGTAGCATTAGTAAGTCTACATATATCAGAATATCCTGTAGCACCTCCTGCTCGAAGCAATTCTGATTGAAGTTAATCAACACACGGAGATTCACATCTTTTAAACTTTTCTATAACCATCTCAACCTCAAAGACCCCAAATTACAATACTATTGGCTCAACTATGTATTTCAGTTGCATAACATCTAGGCACAATTCATGCTATCTTAAAATGTAAAGTGAAATACATTTATTTACATACAGTCAAGAATGACATGATATCCTTCCTCCACTTTAAAATAAATAAATAATAATGCACATAGTGTATATTTGTGAGTACCATGAATCACTACTTATATTCACAAAAATATGTTACAAACTCATTACATATATATACATGTGCCTTTCTAAATATATATACACAATTCATGGAGGCAAGCCATATGAGCAAACTTATCTTATGAATCATAAGTACCCTATGTGAAACATTTTTTTATGGAGTAAATGGACTGGATAATATTTTGTGCTGTAATTTTTCTCATCACAATGTACTAGCTGCCCCGACCAACTCATTCACTGCTGCCCTCAAACTTGTTGTACATGGGCACAACTGGAGAAAAATGATTTACAAAATCTTTTACAGGAAAACAGTCCCCAGTAACACTACAGCCTTTTTTTTTTATATATCACTTCAGTCAGCATTCACTACAGATACTGCATGAAAAAATATCACTTCAAGTCAGCATTCAGTAGATACTGTATAAATAAATATCACTTCAGTCAGCATTCAATACAGATACTGTATGAATACATATCACCTCAGGCAACACTCAATACAGATACTGTATGAATACATTTCGTCTCACAAGCCTATTATTGCAATAAGTCACTTTTGGAGTGTTCATAACAAAAAGCTGCCAAATTGCAACCGTTAATTTTTGTCATGTGTAACCATCTGTCCACATGTAACAACCCAGGAACCATGTAACAGATGCTCGTTAAAACTGGCAGTTTCATTAAATTTTGTTGGCAAACTCCAGTTTTAGTTAAAAATAGACAAAACAACACTCACATGAACACCTACATGTTTTTATGTGTGCTTCCTGAGCACATCTCACTAAATATGTACCACAGCAAAACACGAGAAAAACTGTAGATGTGCCTTGCAGTTTTTTCTGTAACTTTAGGGTTTGGAAGAAGAACAAACCAAAATAAGTAAAAGCTCCAGAACTCTTATGCTATTCATACTTTTCCAAATACGTACATTCAGCAGTCACACATACACAAACATTACCAGTCACTTATTCATAAAAACAACCAACGATGCTTTCTGCTCCCAAATTTACAGGTCTAACTCTTTCATCCATGATCTAAAATCCCAGATCATACTGGCTTTGCGATCCATACAGTACCAGTACGCACTGAGCACCCCAGCAAATCGCCAAAAATTTACACTCCATAGTACTCCATGGAGCAAAGTTCTTTTTGAGCAGCTAATAGGTCCTCAGCTAGTCACCATAAAATGTAGACACAATTTCTCAGTCTTCCAATTTTATTTTATGACCCATCAAAAGAATGCTGTGACCCAAAACTGGGTCACGACTATTATTTAGGAGTACCTGGCCTAAACTTACACAAATGTATATATAATTAAAATAGAACTGAATGTGCTGCTACAACCATCACTTCTTTAGTCTTTAAACTTTATCCATTTTTTCAAAAAAATTAATGAAAAAGGTGTAAATATTCCATAATTCCTGTAGTGTGCACACATATTCTAAGTTGATCGTAACAGAAGACCTTGTATGAACAGTACTGAAAACTCTTTCACTCCTGATTAATGTGTCAAAAAGTGTTAACAAATGTCAGAAGATTCCAGTATAGTCTTGTGCCTTTTACAGTATGCTAAGAATTGTGATAATGTAGCAAGTCCAGAACATTTCAATACTGCGGGGTCATAGCAGAGTGTCATGCAAGCAGTGAATGGGTTAAAGTCTGAGAGTGAGCTGCCTACGAGTTTAGGACTGACAGGACTGGACAGAAGAACAGTATTTACACAACGAAACTGAAACTAAAAACAAATTATACATTGTATATAAAGAGTGGCCATCCTGAACACATGCGAATGGATTTACTATCATTCCCATCTTTTCAGGATGCATTTCTGTATTAAAAATACTTAAGTGAGGCAGCAAGATACAACAGGTAATTCCAGAAAATTGTGAATTGATATTCTCCTTTAACAAATGTTCATTTATTTCAAGGAATGTTACAAAGTGGCAAGTATTCGAGTGAAACCGATGCACGCAGCTAAGAATGTCTGCCCCACACCCCAGAACAATGCATACAGTGGTGCCATCTGCAAACTGGAAGCTCTGTACACAAAAGCCACTGCTGCACTGCTTACCACACCTGATGTCAATGGAGACAAGACGCCCATCACAAGGATGAAAATGGGAAAAAACCTTCAACAATTGAAATGTCTGTCAGTTCAATAGCAATAATCATTTACAGATTATAATAAATTGCTTTTAAATACTTACTTTCTAGGAACATTATGTCCTATAAAAGTCATAGTACTGTCAATTGGAACAGTAACTAATGAGGAAAGTGATTCTTTTAATGTGGAAGGGGCTTTAATTTCAGAAAACACCATGAAGCACTTCTAACAGGATATAAATACAACAGTTCATGAAGTCCTAAACCGTGACCCATTATGGACATTATTCTGTGGGCTGTGTTAAAAAGTCATTATGTCTGTCCTACTGCTCCCAACTAAACTTAATGAGTTGAAAACATGATATTTGTGAAGCCAATGTACCAGTTTAAAAGGAAACATTATAAAATGATTGGGGTGAGTTCGTACACGTTTGAAGGTGTCAGAATTAACAATGATGTTTCTACAGAGCATTGCCATTTCCATAGACACAACTGCAAACATTTTGAGACTATAGTACAATTTATTAAGAACATACTTTTAATGTGTATACTTCATTTGCAATAGCACTGTATAAGAAAGTGTTACTAACAGTTACCATTCTTGTGCAACGTGATTTACACATGCACAAACGCACAAATACTTATATACAGCACATCATATAGCATTACATTGTTAAATGTGCAATGATGTAGCAAAGAGCCATGCAAATTGAAAAGGCATATGATCAGTAAAAAGGGAAACAACAAATTACTAAAAGGGTAAAAAGTAAAGGTGAAGTTCAGCCTAGAACAGGCTATGAAGGCCCACAGGAGAAGCACAGGTATAGGTCTACTCTTTCTTGAACCTCAGCACGAGATAGGGATGGGTAGTAAAAGCCGTGGCCCAGCCACTTTAACCCTCGGAAAGAGACCCAGTAGCCATTCTACAGGAGCTGGGTGGGCCCCCCACTGGGAATTGATCCCAGACTGTCCACTCCATAGTGAGTCACTATACTGACTATGCTATCCTGGCCCACAATTACTGTAAGGGGCATTATATTATTTACATACTGACTTGTCATTTATTTTACTACAATGCTGTTAGTAATCCCAACTACAAAGTGTCAGACAGTAGCATTATTACTAAAAATGTGGAAAAGCAATGGAGGATAGAAAACAAAATGATGCATATCGATAGGCATACGGAAAGACTGGATAACACAGTGAATGAACTGGAGGGCATTGGAAGAAATCAAAAGCAGTGTGGATATGGTGGCAAAAGGACAATGGACAATGCCCTGCAAGAAAATAAACTATCATACAACCAGCAAGCAATCAGTGACTTATTTATCACACCTCTGCAGTACTCAAGTCACCAGGTAAACTCAAAAACATGTTCACAAATTTTCTGCTTCAAAGTAACTCAAGAGCCAACAAGGTATTGATACTCACTTCCCAAATTTGTGTTTCCTGAGCGTTGCGAAGGCTATGGCAGCAGCAATTACATGGACAAAGATAGAAGAAAACAGGGCCCATAGGAATACTTGATACCACATTTCTGAAAAGTACAATGAACAAAGTCTGACAAAACAAAGAGGACTTGGGTGTTTTCACAATGTAAATATTCAGTTCCACTTAAAAAACAAAAGATTAAATGAAATACTGTATCCGCACAATATGGAGATCATTTAACTTACTTACTTACTCACTCCATGGAGCAGAGTCCTTCTTGAGCAGCTAACTGGTTCTCAGCGAGTCAAGAAATTCCCTGCATTTTATGGAACCCGAAGGTTCATTACCACGTTTGTAAGTGCCTGCTACCTGTCCCTATCCTGTGCCAGATCAATCCAGTCCATACCCCCCTCCATCCCACTTCCTGAAGATCCATCTTAATATTATCCTCCCATTAAGTATCAGTCCAGGACCAAGGCACAGGTATCCATTTCATAAGAAGGCCAGTTTTTGTGGTGAGGATTTGTTAGGACCTCACCCAACCCCCAAGCTGGAGGAACACCTGTTGTCCGCTGTCCATGACTGCTTATTCAGTATATTCACAGCTACCCTCCATATTGGAGCCTGTTCCTCCATCTGCAAATTGAGGATGCACCATGTCATGGTGACAGAGACCCCCTTATCATGGCCACTTGATTTTTGACTTACACACATTAAAGTGGTGAGTTTGGCAAGTTACAATACACAGGCCAACAAAGCAGCTCAATAAATTAAGTGGTTGGCCATGAGCTGGATGACAAGGCTTTGATCCCTGTCAAGGTGTCTTGCCACAACACCCAGAGCAGCCCTAGGGACTGTTTAGACTCACAGTGGCTAATGACATTCATTCTACAGAGCAAAAGAGGCCACAGGATGACATTCACCACTCATTTACACTAATGCTTAAATCTTGAATATATGAATATTTTCACCTAGGCCCCCATACATCTTCCTGATGTTGTTCTAATGTGCCAGTAAAACTTTACATTTTACCCAAAGAAGCATAAACAAAACCAAACTTCAGAGACAGGCTACGGCGAAATAGAATGTATGGTTTTACGTTAGATCTATTTGCTGTAAATAAACCCTTAGGCATAAATATGTACAGAGAAGTGGGCACTGTATTGTCAAGCTGTACCTTAAATCTTCACACAGTGTACCAACTCAAGTCTGAATGGAACAGTACAGAACACATCTACACACCATATATCTTCAGAAAACTAAGCCAAGGATGGAGAACATGTCATAGTCTAATAGAACACATATTCCAAATATGAATATAAATACATAATAAATATCTACTTATAGGGATAGAGCAAAAATAAATCACTGAAACATTACCATTCTTACACATGTATTTTTATAATAACTGAAAACTTTTAACCAAGGCAAACTGTTGTATAGAGTAGGAGTGAGATAATACTGTTACAATTGCTGGCTTAAATACCCAAATATCATGCTTTAAACTTTTGACAGTAGGTGACAGATTACTGAATAACTTGATTCTGGCAGAGTAAGCTCCCTGTTGATGTATACTAAAGTTGGAATTTGGTATATTTGTGTCTTGTACCAACACTGTGTATATCTCATTTGTTCAAAATGTTTCCATGTTGTCCACAGACAATACTGAGAAAGTATTCACTGGCAAGTGGAAGAATACTGAACTTCACTCATTTTTCTCTACCAGACTCTCTTTATAGCACCTACCAGTATTCTAATATAAAGGAAAGGAAAGAAATCTTACTAAGTGTTGCAAACAGGCCTACCTCTTCAGGGCATGCAGGCCTTCTTACAAAAGACATGGCTCCTTCAGTTACTTGCCTGCAAAGGTGTTGAGAGGGTCTGTTGGAGTAAGACCAATCACATTTCTGACTGTATCCAATTCTGATGTCTGGAAATCCTTAGGAGCATAGGACATTTTGGAAGGGTTGCAATGCCAGCCCACAAATACTTATTCCTCATCTGAGTCATTTATGTGCCATACACATATCGCTTCGAAAATTCCATTGCAATAAATCATCGAAGAATGCAAATGGGAAATCCTGAAATGAAATAATATAAATCTGTACCAACTTTCCACATATGCACATGCCAAAACGTGAAGCACCCTATGAGACACAATACTATATGTTATATAGAAATTAATGAC
>Ga0123357_10004259_pt1 | contig 16721 bp, 22 predicted proteins | sample TergutEmb28metaG_FD_89873 | JGI IMG/M metagenome (GOLD analysis project Ga0123357, IMG submission 89873) | Embiratermes neotenicus P4 segment gut microbial communities from Petit-Saut dam, French Guiana - Emb289 P4 | ecosystem: Host-associated > Arthropoda: Insects > Digestive system > Gut ... | reverse complement strand
ATCCCCATCCCATTTCTTGAAGTTCCGCTACTTCGCAAAACGACAGATAATACTGTATTATATCCCATTACCAACTGTTGCGCTGTCTGCACCCAACAACAGCTACTTTCAATTGTGTTCAGAACAACAGAATTCCAAGTACTTCACATGATGACGTGTACTTTGATGCATTTCCGTTCTGTCCAGTGCGCACAGGACGTTCAGTACAGAAGTGAGTCTGGCAAGCGGAAATTTGGTTGAAATCAGCTCACTGACATCCAAACTTAAGGACGCAAATTAATCTACCAGCACTTTAACATATTTCCTGACCGACCGAAATAAAATTTGGTATAGAACAACTACGACGGTTTTTTTTTCCCCAACAAGTCTTTCATGTCTGCCGATATTTTGTACACAGCGTAGTAACATAGCAAACGTAAGTATGACACCTCTGAATTTTCAGATTAATTTAACGATTTTCGAATTGAGAATGAGAAAACGTTGCAAAAAGTGTTGTGTCTCTACCGCAATTAACCTGTAGTAAGAGACTCAGTAGATTTTTGTACCTACTTGAAATGAAGATAGGCAATGTGACGCTTAGTAAAAATATTGTGTGTAGTTGGCTTAAAGAAAGCTAATGTGAGGCTCTATGAATTTGTATGATTTTTGGAAAAACTATATAACAATCTTTCTATATTTTTCAGGATCTATTTTCTATTACCGTATATATCATATGTTTTGTATGTTTCTGTTGAATTTCGTAAATCATGAATTTCGATTATTATGTATACTTTTGTTAGTTTAAATATATTTATTTCTATGAATACTCCTTTCTGGGTATTTTGGGCAAAGCAACAAGCACCTGAGAGCAGAACAACACAAAAGAGGTCCTCTGAACTGCAAAAACAAGGGCTTCTGATCCCTTCCATTTGTTTAGATTAGCCAAGTTTGATACAGAAAGCACACACATGATGTTATGTGCAGGTGTAATGTTCACCTGGGAGACAGTTACACTGTGTGGTACGGTGAGATAGAAGGATGGAGACAGTGACAGTGAGTGGTACAGGGAGACAGTGACACTGAGTGGTACAGGGAGACAGATAGATGGAGACAGTGACAGAGAGTGGTACAGGGAGACAGATAGATGGAGAAATAACATTGAGAGGTACAGGGAGATAGATAGATGGAAAGAGTGACACTGAGTGGAACAGGGAGATAGATAGATAGAGACAGTGACAGTGAGTGGTACAGGGAGACAGAGAGGTGGACACAGTGACAATGAGTGGTACAGGGAGACAGATAGATGGAGACAGTAATACTGGGTGGTATAGGGAGACAGATAGATGGAGACAGTGACACTGGGTGGAACAAGAAGACAGATACATGGAGAATGTGACATTGAGTGATACAGGGAGATAGATAGATGGAGAGAGTGACACTGGGTGGTACAGAGAGATAAATAGATGGAGAAAGTGACAGTGATTGGTACAGGGAGATAGATAGATGGAGACAGTGACACTGAGTGATACAGGTAGATAGATGGAGACAGTGACACTGGGTGGTACAGGGAGATATATAGATGGATTCAGTGACACTGGGTGGAACAGGGAGAGAGATAGATGGAGACACTGACACTGGGTGGTAAAGGAAGATAGATAGATGGAGAGAGTGACACTGAGTGGTACAGGGAGATAGATAGATGGAGACAGTGACACTAGGTGGTAAAGGAAGATAGATAGGTGGAGACAGTGACAATGAGTGATAGAGGTAGATAGATGGAGAATGTGACAGTGGGTGGTAGAGGGAGATTGATAGATGGAGACAGTGACACTGGGTGGAACAGGGAGAGAGATAGATGGAGACAGTGACACTGAGTGGCACAGGGAGATAGAAAGATGGAGATAGTGACACTGGTAGGTAAAGGGAGATAGATAGATGCAGACGGTGACACTGGGTGGTACAGGGAGATAGATAGTACCAGACAGTGACACTGAGTTTTACAGCGAGATAGATAGATGGAGACAGTGACACTGACAGGTACAGGGAAATAGATAGATGGAGACAGTGACACTGAGTGGTACAGGAAGATAGATAGATGGAGACAGTGACACTGAGTGGTACAGAGAGATAGATTGATGGGGACAGTGACACTGGGTGTTACAGGAAGATAGATAGATGGAGACAGTGACACTGATTGATACAGGAAGATAGATGGAGACAATGAAACTGGGTGGTACAGGGAGATAGATAGATGGAAACAGTCACACTGGGTGGAACAGGGAGAGAGATAGATGGAGACAGTGACACTGAGTGGCAGAGGGATATAAAGAGATGGAGAAAGTGACACTGGTTGGTACAGGGAGATAGATAGATGCTGACAGTGACACTGGGTGGAACAGGGAGATAGATAGATGGACACAGTGACACTGGGTGCTACAGGGAGATAGATAGATGGAGACAGTGATACTGGGTGGTAGAGGGAGACAGATAGATGGAGACCGTGACACTGAGTGGCACAGGGAGATAGACAGATGGAGAAAGTGAAACTGGTTGGTACAGGGAGATAGATAGATGCAGACAGTAACACTGGGTGGAACAGGGAGATAGATAGATGGAGACAGTGACATAGGGTACTACAGAGAGATAGGAAGAATGAGACAGTGACACAGGGTAGTACAGGGAGACAGATAGATGGAGACAGTGACACTGAGTGTTACAGGTAGTTAGATGGAGACAGTGACACTGAGTGGTAAAGGTAGAAAAATGGAGAGAGTGACAATAAGTGGTACAGGTAGATAGACGGAAACAGAGAAACCGTGTGGTACAGGGAGATAGATAGATGGAGACATAAACAATGAGTGGTTGCGGGAGTTAGATAGAAGGAGACTGATACAAAGATTGGTACAGGGAGACGGATAGATGGAGACAGTGACACTAAATGGATCAGTGAGATATAAAGTTGGAGACAGTGACACTGAGTGGAACAGGAAGATAGATAGATAGAGACAGTAACAAGGAGTGGTACAGGGAGACAGATAGATTGAGACAGTGACACTGAATGGTACAGGGAGACAGATAGATGGAGAAAGTGACACTGGGTGACACAGGGAGATAGATGGAGACAGTGGCACTGGGTGTTACAGGGAGATACTTAAATGGAGACAGTGATACTGAGTGGTAAAGTGAGATAGATAGATGGAGACAGTAACAATGAGTGTTACAGGTAGTTAGATGGAGACAGTGACACTGAGTCGTAAAGGTATTCTCCATCTATCTATCTCACTGTACAACTCAGTGCTGCTGTCTCCAACTATCTATCTCTCTGTACCAGCCAGTGTCATTGTCTCCATCTATCTAACTCCATGTAACACCTAGTATCACTCTTTCCATCTATCTATCTCCCTGTACCTCTCAATGTCACTGTCTCCAATTACCTATTCCCTGTACCAATCAGAGTCACTGTCTCAATCTTTCTATCTCGCTGTACCAATTAGTGTCACTGTCTCCATCTATCTATCACCCTGTACCACTCACTGTTACTGTCTCCATCTATCTATCTCCCTGTACCAGCCGGTTTCACTGTCTCCATCTATCTATCTCTCCTGTACAACTCATTGTCACGCTCTCCATCTATCTATCTCCCTGTACCACACAGTGTCACTGTCTGCATCTATCTATCTCCCTCTACCAGTCAGTGTCACTTTCCCCATTTATCTACCTCCCTGTGACACTGAGTGCCAGAGGGAGATAGATAGATGGACAAAGTGACACTGGGTGGTACAGGGAGATAGATAGATGGAGACAGTGACACCGAGTGTTAAACGGAGGTACATAGATGGAGACAGTGACAGTGAGTGGTACAGGGAGATAGATAGATGGAGACAGTGACATTGAGTGGTACAAGGAGATAGATAGATGCAGACAGTGACACTGGGTGGTAGAGGAGAATAGATAGATGGAGACAGTGACACTGAGAGGTACAAGGAGATAGATAGATGGAGGCAGTGACAATGATTGGTACAGGATCATAGATAGATTGAGACAGTGACACTGAATGGTACAGAGTGATAGATAGAAGGAGACCGTGTCACTGACTGTTACAAGCAGATAGATAGATGGATATAGAGACAGTGAGTGGTACAGGGAGATAGATAGATGGGGACAGTGACACTGGGTGGTACAGGGAGATAGATAGATGGAGACAGTGACACTGTCTGGTACAGGGAGAAAGATAGATAGAGACAGTGACACTGAGTGGTACAGGTAGATAAATAGATGGAGACAGTGAAACTGAGTGATACAGGAAGATAGATACATGGAGACAGTGACACTGTCTGGTACAGGGAGATAAATAGATGGAGACAGTGACACTGAGTGGTACAGGGAGATAGATAGAAGGAGAAAGTGACACTGGTTGGTACAGGAAGATAGATAGATGGAGACAGAGACACTGAGAGATACAGGTAGATAGATGGATAGAGTGTCACTGGATGGTACAGGGAGATCGATAGATGGAGACCGTGACACTGGGTGGAACAGGGAGAGAGATAGACGGAGACAATGACACTGAGTGGCACTGGGAGAAAGGTAGATTAAGAATGTGACACTGGTTGGTACAGGGAGATAGATGCAGACAGTGACACTGGGTGGTACAGGGAAATAGAAAGATAGAGGCAGTGACACTGAGTGGTACAGGGAGATAGATAGATGGAGACAGTAACACTGGGTGATAAAAGAAGATAGATAGAGGGAGACAGTAACACTAAATGATACAGGGAGATAGATAGCTGGAGACAGTGACAATGGGTGTTACAGCAAGATAGATAGATGGAGAATGTAACACTGAGAGGTACAGCGAGATAGATAGATTGAGGCAGTGACATTGACAGGTACTGTGAGATAGAAGGATGGAGACAGTGAAACTGAATGTTACACGGAGATAAATAGATGGAGACAGTGACACTGGGTGGTACAGGAAGATAGATAGATGGAGGCAGTGACACTGAATGGAAAAGCGAGAGAGTTAGACTGAGACAGTGACACTGATTGGCACAGGGACATAGATAGACGGAGACAGTAGCACTGGGTGGAATAGGGAGAGAGACAAATGGAGGTAGTCACACTGGGTGGTACAAGTAGTTAGATAGGTGAAGACAGTGACACTGTTTGTTAGAGGGAAATATATAGATGGAGACAGTGACACTGGGTGCTACAGGGAGATAGATAGAAGGAGACAGTAACACTGGGTGGTACAGGTAGATAGATGGAGACAGTGACACCGAGTGGTACAGGTAGATAGAAGGAGACAGTGACACTGAGTGGTACAGGATGATAGTTGAAGACAGTGAAATTGGGTGGTACAGGGAGATAGAAAAATGGATACAGTAACAATGAGTGTTACAGGGAGATAGATAGAAGGAGAAAGTTACAATGATTGGTACAGGGAGACAGATAGATGGAGACAGTGACATTAAGTGGTTCTGGGAGACAGAAGTTGGAGAGAGTGACACTGTTTGGTACAGGGAGATAGATAGATAGAGAGGGTGACACTAGGTGTTACAGCGAGATAGATAGATGGAGACAGTGACACTGACTGGTACAGGGAGATAAATAGATGGAGACAGAGACATTGAGTGGCACAGGGAGATAGATAGAAGAAGAAAGTGAAACTGGGTGGGACAGGGGGATAGGTGAATGGAGAATGTGACACTGGGTGGTACAGGGAGATACATAGATGTAATCAGTGACAGTGAGTGGTACAGAAAGATAGATAGATGGAGACAGTGAGACTTAGTCATACAGGGAGATTCCATCTATCTATCTCGCTGTATCACTCTGTGTCACTGGTTACATCTATCTATCTCCGTGTAACACTCACTGTCACTGTCTCCATCTATCTATCCACTGTAAAAGTCAGTCACTCTGCCTCCAACCATCTATCTCAATGTAGGAACCAGTGTCACTGTGTCCATCTATCTATCTCCCTGTACCCTTAATGTCACTGTCTCCATCTATCTAATTCCCTGTACCACTCAATGTCACTGTCACAATCTATCTATCTCCCTGTAACACTCAATGTCACTGTCTCAATCTATCTAACTCTCTGTAACACTCACTGTCACTGTCTCCATCTATCTATCTCCCTGTACTAGTCAGTGTCACTTTCTCCATCTATCTATCTCCCTGTGACACTGAGGAGCACAGGGAGATAGATAGATGGAGAAAGAGACACTGGGTGTAACAGGGAGATAGATGGATGGAGACAGTGACGGTGAGTTGTACACTGAGATAGATAGATGGAGGCAGTCACACTGAGTGGTACATCGAGATAGACAGGTGGGGACAGAGGCACCGAATGATACAGGGTGATAGATAGAGGGATAAATTAACAGTGAGTGGTATTGGGAGATAAATAGAAGGAGGTAGTGACACTGCTTGGTACAGGGAGATCGATAGTTGGAGACAGTAACATTGAATGTTACAGGGAAATTGATAGATGGAGACCGTAACAGTGAGTGGTACAGGGAGATAGATAGATGAAAACACTGATTCTGAGTGTTACAGCGAGATAGATAGATGGAGACAGAGAAAGGGAGTGGTACAGGGAGATAGATAGATGGAGACTGTGACACTGGGTGGTTCAGGGAGTTAGATAGATGGAGACAGTGCCACAGAATCGTACAGGGAGATAGACAGATGGAGACAGTGACAGTGAGTGGTTCAGGGAGATTGAAAGATTGAGACTGTGATACTGAGAGTTACAGGGAGATAGATAGATAGAGACAGTAACAAGGACTGGTAAAAAGAGACAGAGAGATGGTGACAGTCACACTGAGTGGTACAGGGAAATAGATAGATGGAGACCGTGACACTGAGTGGCAAAGGGAGTTAGATAGAGGGAAAAAGTGACATTGGTAGTTACAGGGAGATAGATGAATGGAGACAGTGACACTGGGTGGTAAATGGAGATAGATGAATGGAGAAAGTGACACTGGTTGGCACAGGTTGATACATAGATGGAGACAGTAAAAAGGAGAGGTACAGGTAGACAAATAGATAGAGACAGTGACCCCGAGTGGTGCAGGGAGATAGATAGACTGAGACAGTGACACTGAGTGGCACAGGTAGATAGATATTTGGAGAAATTGACACTGGGTGGTACAGGAGATAGATAAAGGGAGACAGTGACACTGGGTTTTACAGGGAGATACATAGAAGGAGACAGTGACACTGAGTGGTACGGGGAGATAGATAGATGGAGACCGTGACACTGAGTGTTACAGTGAGTCTCCATTTGTCTATCTCGCTGCATCACTCAGTGTCACTCTCTCCATCTATCTATCTCTCTGTACCACTCATTGTCACAATCTCCATCTATCTAAAACACTGTACCAGTCAGTGTCACTGTCTCCATTTATCTATCTCCCTAACCCATCCAGTGTCACTGTCCCCATCTATCTATCTCCCTGTACCACTCAGTGTCACTGTCACCAACTATGAATCTCGCTGCACTACTCAGTTTCACTGTTTCCATCCATCTATCTCCCTGTAACAATCACTGAAACAGTCTCCATCTATCTATCTCCCTGTAACACTCACTGTCACTGTCTCCATGTATTTGTCTCGCTGTACCATTCAGTGTCTCGATCTCCATCTATCTGTCTCCCTCTACCACCCACTATCTCTGTAACATTAAGTGTCACTGTCTCCAACTATCTATCCCCCAGTACCAGTCACTGTCACTGTCTCCATCTATCTATCACCCTGTACCAGTCAGTGTCTCTTTCTCCATTCATCTAACTTCCTGTGAAACTGAGGAGCACAGGGATATATATAGATGGAGAAACATACACTGCGTGGATCAGGGAGATAGTTAGATGCAGACAGTGACACTTAATGGTACAGCAAGAAAGAAAGAATGGAGACAGTGACAGTGAGAGTTACAAGGAGATAGATGGATACTGTGACACTGAGAGGTGAAGCGAGATAGATAGTTGGAGACAGTGACACCGAGTGGTACAGGGAGATAGATAGTTGGAGACAGTGAGAGTGAGTGGTAAACGGAGATAGATAGATGGAGACACTGACACTGGGTGGTACAGGAAAATAGATAGATGAAGACAGTTACACTGACTGGTACAGGAAGATAGATAGATGGAGACAGTGACAGTGAGTGGTACAGGGAGTTAGATAGATGGAGACAGTGACTCTGGGTGGTACAGGAAGATAGATAGATGGAGAGAGTGACAATGAGTGATACAGTTAGATAGATGGAGACAGTGACAATGGGTGGTTGAGGGAGACAGATAGATGGAGACAGTTACACTGGGTGGAACAGGGAGAGAGAAAGACGGAGGAAGTGAAACCGCGTGGCACAGGGAGATAGATGGAGAAAGTGACACTGGGAGGTACACGGAGATAGATAGATGGAGACCGTGACACTGACTGGTACAGTGAGATAGGTAGATGGAAACAGTGACACTGAGTGTTACAGGGAGATAGATGGAGAAAGTGACACTGGGTGGTAAAGGAAGATAAATAGTTGGAGACAGTGACACTGAATGATACAGGTAGTTAGATGGAGACAGTGACACTGGGTGTTACAGGGAGCTAGATAGACGGAGACAGTGACACTGGGAGGCACAGGGAGATAGATAGTTGGAGAAAGTGACACTGGGTGGTAAAGGGAGATATATACAGAGAGTGAAAATGGGTGATACATGGAGATAGATAAATGGAGAAAGTGACACTGTTTGGTACAGGGAGATAGATAGATGGAGAAAGTGAAACAGGGTGTTACAGGGAGACAGATAAAAGGAGACATTGACACTGGGTGTTAGAGGGAGACAGATAGATGGAGAGAGAGACACAGAGTGGTACACTTAGATTGATGGAGACAGTGACACTGAGTGGTATAAGTAGATAGATGGAGACAGTGACACTGAGTGGTACAGGTAGATAAATGGAGACAGTGAAACTGGGTGGTAGAAGGACATAGAGAGATGGAGACAGTAACAATGAGTGGTAGAGGGAGATAGATAGATAAAAGGAGACATTTACAATGATTGGTACAGGGAGACGGATAGAGACAGTGAAAATGAGTGGTACAGGGATATAGAGAGATGGAGACAGTGACACTGAGTGGTACAGTTAGATTGATGGACACAGTGACACTGAATGATACAGGTAGATAAATGGAGACAGTGAAACCGGGTGGTACAGCGAGATATATAGATGGAGACAGTAACAATGAGTGGTAAAGGGAGACAGATAGAAGGATACAGTTACAATGACTGAAACCGGGAGACGGAGAGCTGGAGTCAGTGACACGGAGTGGTTCAGGGCGATAGAAAAAAGGAGACAGTGACACGGAGAGTTACAGGACGATTGATAGAGACGATAACAAGGAGTGGTACAGGGAGACAGAGAGATGGATACAGTGACAATGAGTGGTACAGGGAGATAGATGGATGGAAACAGTGACACTGAGTGGCAAAGTGAGATAGATAAATGGAGAAAGTGACACTGGGTGGTACATGTAAATAGAGGAATGGAGACAGTGACCCTGGGTGGTACAGGGAGATAGATGAATGGAGACAGTGACAGTGGGTGGTACAGCTAGATACAAAGATGGAGAGAGTAACAAGCAGTATTGCAGGGAGACAGATAGATGGAGACAGTGACCATGATTCGTACTGGGAAATAGATAGATGGAGACAGTGACACTGAGTGGTACAGAGAGACTCCATCTATCTATCTCGCTGTATCACTCAGTGTGAAACTCCCCAAATATCTATCTCCATGTAGCATTAACTGTCAATGTCTCCATCTATCTACCACCCTATACCAGTCAGTGACACGGTCTCCATCTATCTATTTCCCTTTAGCACCCAGTGTCACTGTCTCCATCTATCTACATCACTGTAACAAGCACTCTCACTGTCCCCTTCTATCTATCTCCCTGTACCACTCAGTGTCACTGTCTCCATATATCTATCTCACTGTACCACTCATTGTCACTGTCTCCATCTATCTATCTCCCTCTACCACTCTCTGTCACTGTCTCAATTTATCTATCTCCCTGTACCAGTCAGTGTCACTGTTTCCAAGGATCTATCTCGCGGTACCACTCAGTGTCACTGTCTACATCTATCTATGTCCCTGTAGCACTCAGTGTCACTGTCTCCATCTATCTAACTACCTGTAACAGTCAGTGTCACTTTCTCCATCTATCTACCTTACTGCGACGCTGAGTGGCACAGAGAAATATATAGATGGAGAAAGTGACACTGGTTGGTACAGGGAGATAGATAGATAGATGGAGACAGTGACACTGACTGGTACAGCGAGATAGATAAATGGGGACAGTGACACCGAATTGTAAAGGGAGATAGTTAGAGACAGTGACAGTGAGTGGTAAAGGGAGATAGATAGGTGGAGACAGTGACACTGGTTGGTACAGTGAGATAGATAGGTGGAGACAGTGACACTGACTGGTACAGGAAATTAGATAGATGGAGACAGTGACAGTGAGTGATACAGGGAGATATATAGTTAGATGGAGACAGTGACACTGACTGGTACAGGGAGATAGATAGATGGAGACAGTGAGTGGTACAGGGAGTCAGATAAATATAGACAGTGAAACTGGTTGGTACAGTTTGATATATAAATGGAGACAGTGAAACTGAGTGTTACAGGGAGATAAATAGATGGGGACATTGACACTGGGTTGTACATGGAGATAGATAGATGGAGACAATTACACTCACTGGTACAGTGAGATAGATAAGAGACAGTGACACCGAGTGGTACAGGGAGATAGATAGATGGAGACAGTGACACTTAGTGGTACAGCAATATTGATAGATGGAGACAGTGACACTGACTGTTACAGGGAGATGGATAGTTGGAGACAGTGACACTGATTGTTAGAGGGAGATAGATAGATGGAGACAGTGACACTGGGTGTTACAGTAAGATAGATGGAGACAGTGACACTGTGTGATACAGGTAGATAGATGGAGATAGGGACACCGGGTGGTACAGGGAGATAAATAGATGGAGACAGTGACACTGGGTGGAACAGGGATAGAGAGGATTCGAGACAGTGACACTGAGTGGCACAGGGAGATAGATGGTTGGAGAAAGTGACACTGGTTGGTACAGGGAGATAAATAGATGCAGACAGTGACACTGAGTGCTACAGCCAGATAGGTAGATGGAGACAGTGACACTGACTGTTACAGCGAGATAGATAGATGGAGAATGTGACACTGAGTGTTACAGGAAGATAGATAAATGGAGACAGTGACACTGGGTGGTACAGGAAGATAAATAGATGGAGACAATGACACTTAGTGATACAGGTAGATAGATGGAGATAGTGACTCTGGGTTGTACAAGGAGAAAGATGGAGACAGTGACACTGGGTGGAACAGTGGGAGAGATAGATGGAGACAGTGACACTGAGTGGTACAGGGAGATAGATAGTTGGAGAAAGTGACACAGTGTGGTAAAGGAATATAGATAGAAGCAGACAGTGACACTGGGCGGTAGAGGGAGATAGATAGATTGAGACATTGACACAGGGTGGTACAGGGAGATAGATAGATGGAAACAGTAACTCTGAGAGTTATAGGCAGATAGATAGATGGAGACAGTAACACTGAGTGGCACAGATAGATTGATAGATGGAGAAAGTGACACTGTTTGGTAAAGGGAGATGGATAAATGGAGACAGTTAAACTGGGAGGTACAAGGAGTTATATAGACGGAGACAGTGACACTGAGTGGTACAGGGAGATAGATAGATGGAAACAGTGACACTGAGCGGTACAGGGGGTCTCCATCTATCTATCTATCTCGCTTTACCACTCAGTGTCCCTGTCTCCATCTATCAAACCACCTGTTCCAGTCACAGTCACTGTCTCCATCTATATATCTCCCTGCACAACTCATTGTCACTGTCTCCATCTATGTATCTCCCTATAACCAGTCACTGTCACTGGCTCCATCTATCTATCTACCTGGGACCACTCAATGTCACTGTCACCATCTATCTCCATGTACCAGTGAGTGTCACTTTCTCCATCTATCTAACTTCCTGTGACACTGTGTGGCACAGGGAGATAGTTGGAGAAAGTTATACTGGGTGGTACAGGGAGATAAATAGATAGAGACAGTGACACTGAATGGTACAGCGAGAAAGATAGATGGAGACAGTGACGCTGACTGGTACAGGTAGATAGATAGTTGAAGACAGTGACAGTGAGTAGTACAGGGAGATAGATAGATGGAGACAGTGACACTGAATGGTACAGCGAGATAGATAGATGGGACAGTGATACCGAGTGATACAGAGAGATAGATAGATGGAGGCAGTGACACTGAGTGGTACAGGGAAATAGATAGATGGAGACAGTGACACTGAATGGTACAGCGAGATAGATAGATGGGGACAGTGATACCGAGTGGTACAGAGAGATAGATAGATGGAGGCAGTGACAGTGAGTGGTACAGGGAAATAGATAGATGGAGACAGTGACACTGGATGGTAGAGGGAGATAGATACATGGAGAGAGTGACAGTAGTAATAGGATCCCTTGTGCTCACCATCCTGCATAAATACCCAGGAAAGTTGGTCGAAATTGGAGAAAATATAATGTGAGCGTTCCCTCTAAGGGACACGTTCCATCTACGTATAGGTCTAGCCAATGGACATTTTCCGTTTGTTTTTCCGCCAAGAAGCGTGTGCACCCCTGTCCCCTGCACAAATACCCAGGAAAGGTAGTCGAAAGCCGAGATGTGAGAGTTTGCTGTAGGGGGAGGTTGTCCGCCATTTTCAAATGAAGGTTAATGTTGGACCTAGGTGCCGCCGTGAGGATGGGTATGGAAAAAGAGCCGTAATAAAGTCCTCCCTACGCCACTGTGGGGAAAGGCAAGGGATTAGGCAGTGAGGATAGGTAAGTGATAGGCAGTGAGTGTAGATCCCGCGACACGAGTAAGTGACATCATGCCTACCTAGCCTTGAGCGTGGGTGGAATTAGTTTCACGAGGACATGTCGAGGTGCATTGCGATGACATCACCTAGCAAGGATGAAGGTATGGAGCCTGGGCGCGGTCCAGTATAGACGTAGTATAGTAGCGAGAATTAATAAGAAAGTACGTATATTTGGTAGGAGTGAGGGTTATGTATGTGTAGGTAGGATGTGTCGCGACATATTGCCATCGTGCGGTTTGGTAAAACAGGACGGGTAATGAGGGACGTTTGTAAACCGTATAGAATAGGGCGGTGGTCTTACATGCTCCGACGTAGCCTTGAGCGTGGGAGGAATTAGTTGCACGAGGACTGGCGATGACCTCATGTACATTGTTCCGAGTTGCAGCTGCAGCGCGGTGACGTCAGCTAGCATGCATGCAAGTATGGAGCCTGGGCGCGGTCCAGTATAGACGTAGTATAGTAGCGAGAATTAATAAGAAAGTACGAATATTTGGTAGGAGTGAGGGATATTTATGTGTCGCGACATATTGCCATCGTGCCGTTGGGTAAAAAAAGGACGGGTAATGAGCGACGTTTGTAAACCGTATAGAATAGGGTGGTGGTCTTACATGCGCCGACCTAGCCTTGAGCGTGGGTGGAAGTAGTTGCACGAGGACTGGCGATGACCTCATGTACAATGTACCGAGTTGCAGCTGCAGCGCGGTGACGTCAGCTAGCATGCATGCAGGTATGGAGCCTGGGCGCGGTCCACTATGGACGTAGTGAGAAGTAAGTGCGAATTAATAATCCTGTACGAATATTAGGTAGGAGTGAGGAATATGTATGTGTAGGTAGGGTGAGCCGCGACATATTGCCGCCGTGAGGCTTGGTAAAAAGGATGGGTATTGAGCGCCCGTAAACTGTATAGATTAGGGCGGTGGCCTTACGCGAGCCGATCTAGCCTTGCGCGGGGTTCGAAAGAGTAGCAGGTGTTCGTGAAGGACACCATACCGAGAGCCCGCAGCCTGGTGGAGACAACACCGTTGTTGTTGTTCCGATGACATTCTTGCATACACATTCTGACAAGCAGTAGGAATGTAAGTCCAAAGTATTCTAACCGCCGGAGTCAACCAGAGTTGTAGTGCGCAAAAGTGTGTAGCCTGTGTAGCTAGTGACTGACCTGTGGTAAGGCACTAGCCTACGCCGCAGTGCCGAAAAGTTTCTAGCTTGAAAAACAAAGTGTCTAGCTGTAGAAACAAAGTGTTGAAAAGTACGTAGCATGTGTGTGTGTGTGTGTGTAGAAAATGTTTTTGGCCCGGGCATGTATTCAAAAGTACACCGCTGGTACAAGAGTTACGGAGGCATGTCACCCCTGGGCACATAGTGCTGACATAACAAACGTGCCAAACGGTAGTAAACCTGATGCAAGTGGATTCCGACACGAAACCCTTGTGCAGAGCAAAATGTGTGCGCGTGTGTATGACAAACGCTGGTGTATAACGCCGTTAGGTTTGGTGAATGTAGAGTACTTGTGTTCGCACCCCAGCTGCCACACCAACTGCTGCTGTTACATCTCCGCTGCTACACTCCGTATACATAGTTGTCCTAGCGACTACACGCAAGACGGTCTGCGTAGATACCACAGCTGCCGACGTGAACATCACCGCCACACCAACGTCCGTGTACAACAAGATCTTGAAGGTATGTAGAACTAGGAGATGAACCCATTTATCCGAGTGAAGTGTTAGAATAAAATTAGGAACTCCGCGCTGTTTTAGGGACATGGAATGGCTTAAATTCGGAGGCTCCACCAGCTTCACCGACAGCCACGACACCGTTAAGGGCATGTTGGGGAATGCGACATGGTTCAATCAATTTGAGCCTAGGGGGAGGATCGTATCGCAGAGGTTATGTTATGGCTATGCCATACAATGGGACTTTGTTGCACAGTTGTCGGTGAGTATGCTATATATAGGGCCGGTAAATTAGCGTCACGCCCAAAATCACTGGCCCTCTACATAGCTAGACCTCCAACGTGGTACCGCGAATTTGACAAGCTAATGCAAGAGACCGGGACCCCTCAATTTGTATTGGGAGGTGTCGAGTTTGTAAGCGTATCATCATGGGCCATGCCTGGTAGAAGTGTATCCTATAGAATCAGGCATGACGGAGATGAAATTATTCTAAAAATAGCGTATGTGAATTGTGACATCCCTTGCGGTCCGCGGGCCAACTTAGATTTAACCTATAATTTATGGACCACGTTTGACTACTATTGTACCAACTATGCAATTGTAGTCCTACCATCGACGACCTTGGGCGATAAGATTGTATACGTGCGGCATATCCGTGCCAAAGTAGGAGCGGGACTACTAGGCAGTGCGGCTACTGCGTATGCAAGCTCAACGATGCTCCCCTCCAATATGATGGAGGCTGTAAGAAGCCAGAGAAGTGTAGATGTGTGCTGTGCTGCATGCAGCCCCCTTCATTGAAATCATTGGAGTCAGAAATTGTGTTTGGAATGTGTAACAGGGAAAAAGTGCGTTTGGATGAAGAAAGTTCATGCAGTCCCATAGCGGAGTTAGAATTAGCATTTGATTCTGTTTATGAAGACGGTTGAGCCATGTCCCACCAGCCCCTTCAGTCACTAAGAGAGCCATCTACTTCCAGGTATCGTGACGCTGCCGTCCGAGATGCTGCTACCCTGCAGGGATTGGTGCCAGGATAGGTTAGTGCTACAAATGAAACAACAACATTCAGCTACAAAGGGCTGTTTATTAATATTACAACAAAGGGATATAGTAAGTTACACAAAAGTCACAAGCTCCTCGTACAGACGATGATAATTAATGATAGTGCTTGCATTAGGCGGAGGTTCAACATATGTTGGCGAAGCTAGAGACGATGTCACGTAGGACAGCACGTCCGGCATAGCGATTGGGTAATCGCGCAACTGTTGCTGCATGATGGGGAAAACTCGCACCAGATAGTCTATGTCGGGTTGTGTCAGGATTATGTACCCCGTGCCCACAAACAGCCTGGCCGACCCGTGCCTCCTGGGGGTGTGTAGGCGGAAGTTGACGCTCTCGCACTTGAAGATGACCCGGTCCCCACCCACGCACATGGAGTCGCGTATAGAGGGCAGACAATCCGCCATAGCAGCCACTTGTTCGTCGGCCAGAATAAGGGACTTGGAGACGCACCTCCGAATGGCTCCGAATTCCACCAGCGGTTGATAATCGCGTGCAGGGTAATAAGCGACAGACATGTACTTTGTCTTGTCTTCATTCATGAAAATCATGCGACGTAGCAAGACCCGCTTGTATCAAGGGCCGCATTGGGGGGCCAGTAGGTACAGACGTCGTTGGTGGTGGGCAACTGCTCCTCCTGCCCCTACTGGAGCTGACGTAACGCCGGCCGCTATGCGCCTGACACAATTGGACTGGATCGTCTGCGTCTAGTAGCCATCGTAGGAGTGACATGGCGGGCGATGTGCATGGCCAATTTATAGGACTGCAACAAAATCGGCAGTATGACGTGTCATATCGGCAGGGCATTGGACGAAATCTTTCTTCTGCAGATAGTACATCAACCAATCGTAGAGGGAATGCACGGTTTTTGTTGCGCAAGAGTATTTGGGAAATCTGTGGCAGGGCAGGGTACACCAGTGCTCGTGATTGAATGAGTCTGGCGGTGGGCAATTGACATCCTCTGGGTTATGGATCGGCCGGCCAGTCAGTCCGGCGAGGAACGTGCATTT
>Ga0123357_10004258_pt1 | contig 16724 bp, 10 predicted proteins | sample TergutEmb28metaG_FD_89873 | JGI IMG/M metagenome (GOLD analysis project Ga0123357, IMG submission 89873) | Embiratermes neotenicus P4 segment gut microbial communities from Petit-Saut dam, French Guiana - Emb289 P4 | ecosystem: Host-associated > Arthropoda: Insects > Digestive system > Gut ... | reverse complement strand
TTGCTATCATTCAGTGCAGAATCTTTTGTCTTCCAGGTTGCTATCCAAAAATTTAAAGATCAAGATATATAGAACTATAATTTTGCCTGTTGTTTTGTATGGGTGTGAAACTTGGTCGTTGACGTAGAGGGAGGAAAGGAAGCTGAGGGTGTTTGAGAACATGGTGTTGAGGAGAATATTTGGACCTAGGAGGGACAAAGTAATGGGGGAATGGAGGAGACTGCATAACGAGGAGCTAAATGATTTGTACTCCTCACCCAATATTGTGCAGGTGATAAAATCTAGAAGAATGAGATGGACTGGGCATGTGGCATGTATGGGTGAGGAGAGGGGGGTGTATAGGGTCTTGGTGGGGAAACCAGAGGGAAGGAGACCACTGGGGAGACCTAGGCGTAGGTGGGTGGATAATATTAGGATGGATCTCCAGGAGGTGGGATGGGTATATGGACTGGATTGGGCTGGCCCAGAATAGAGACAGGTGGTGGGCGCTTGTGAGTGCAGTAATGAACCTTTGGGTTCCATGAAATACAGGGAATTTCTTGACTAGCTGCAAACCAGTTAGCCTCTCAAGAAGGACTCTGTACCATGGGGTACATAAGTAAGTAATATACATACTGTTTAGTGCAACAGTACTGTGCATAGTTTTGACAACTACAGTTTCTGTTTGAGTTTTTCCACATCTAATCTTAAAGATTCATGCTGTCATTATGTTTGTAATCTGTAAGGCATGACAGAGTACTTGATACAGTATTTGCAGGCATATGTGTCATCTACCTTCATACAAAATTTTACATGCCTATCTTGAATGGTTAATTAAAATTCTCCATCAACTGAAGAGCTTAGTCTTCATGTTACCCACTTTTGACAGGATATAGGAATTTGACGTTCAGGTGACCATGCATCCTGATAAATTCCTATAATAAAACCAACTAGATGCACTAATTTCTCAAATTTATTTTTGGAATGAAACTCTACATGTTTTTCGGACAGTTCCTCTGTCCATCATCAGGAGTTTTTCACTGTACACACAGCAATGGTATATGTCATAGAGGTTTGCTGATAGCTTGCGAGCAGGATCAGGATGGAACTGGTTTGGCTCTGCAGAACCATTTCAGTTCTGTCCTGATCCTGGTTCTGCAGAACCAAACCAATTCCGTCCTGATCCTGCTCACAAGCTGTCAGCAAATCTGTGTGACATATACCATTGCTGTGTGTACAGTGAAAAACTCCTGATGATGGACAGAGTAACTGTCTGAAACATGTAGAGTTTTATTCCAAAAATAAATTTGCGAAACTAGTGCATTTAGATGGTTTTATTATAAGAGAGGGTGTAGGAAGTTAGCAGGTTGATTGCCTCATGTGGTATGATGTCTGTTGCCCAAAAGTTCTTGGTAAGGACAGGCATGAGCATGACACTGTAAGTCCCTGTCTACTTCACTTCATGATGTAAGAAACTGACCTCATTCCAACTTCAGATACCCATGATTCGTACATTGGCAACATTATGTGAAGTTTTTGAGAACTAAAAGATTTTAAGTGGGAGGTTGTAGTACTAGTAGACAGGATCGAGAATTAATTTTGGGCCCTAGTCCGGCAGCAAAGACCAGACTTTTTTCCTTTGATAGGATACAATCCAGGGTTGCTACTGGCCTGCTTACTGGACATACTACCCTAAGAAGACATCTCCACTTAATGGGGCTAACCAATAGCCCTTATGTAGGAGGTGTGGAGCAGAGGATGAAACCTTGGCCCACATTCTTCTTGAGTGCGAAAGTTTGGCTTCACTCACACATGTATATCTGGCTTCCTTTTACTTGGATCCAGAGGACATTACGAGTTTAAGTCTGGGGGCCATCTGGAACTTTAGCAAAGGAGCATGGCTCCCCTGAACTGGTATCAGATTATGGGGCACAAAGGGCCCGTTAATTAAGGCCTAGATGCATTGGGACTACCGGGGCTGGAACCCAATATCTAATCTGTCAATCAAGTGGGAGGTTACAGGCTTACTCAGGCAATCCCCAGCCAGGAGGAGCAGTTTAGTCCCACAATATTTTAAGCTTTGATGGTGACCAAAACTCATAACACTTGCGTGGACAATCGGTAACATGAACTCAGAGCAGAAGTCAATTTCAGAAACCCTCTCAGTGTCCATCATAAGGGAGTAAATGTGATGGGTAAAGGTAAAGGTAAAGTGATCCCGTTACAGGCCCGGTGTGGCCCAGAGGGTGGGTAGAGGTATAGCTCTACTCTTCCATGACCACAGCACTAGAAGGTGGTGAGTGGTCAGCAGCACGCCCTGGCTGCACTTTACCCCTGGGAAAGACCCGTTACCCATTGTACAGGAGGCTGGTTGGGCCCCAGGGCTGGTCTGCATGGGCGGAAAATCTCATCCCCACCGGGATTCGATCCCGGACCGTCCAGCCCGTAGTCAGTCACTATACCGACTGAGCTACCCGGCCCACAAATGTGATGGGTAAAAGTAAAGCAGTCCCATTACAGGCCTGGACAGGCCCAGAGGTCTCTTAGGAAGTTAAGGTTCCCAGATTTCATGACAACGGCACAGGATGGTGGTAGGTTGTCAGCCTTATGCACCGGCCGTCTTTACCCCCAGAAAATACTCCTGGTACTCATTTCTATTAGAGGCTGAGTCGAAAATGTGATGGGTAGCCACTGTAAATCATTTACATGCACAACTGCAACTCACTCCCCACTACAAGATTTACAGGCACAGTCTCATCACTCCTAAATTAAAAAGAGAGAGATGCAGATGACTTGCCTGTCATAGATGGTATCCACATTATGCTTCCCTAGTACTTCTTCACCACAGTCACAGTCTCATCCTCCTGGCTCTTTGCTGCCTCTCCCACTACATGTGGCTGCAGAGCAAAGAGTGTTGCCAAACAGCTGTAAGTACCCATCAGGTGACACCTAATATCAATACTAAGGTGAAATCCAAGCAGCTCTGGATCATCATTCAGTGGCGAAGTACAGATTTAGACAGCATACTCTCCCAAAGACTTTGGATGCTCATAGCTGAGGATCAGAATCAAGGATTATACTACAGAAAAATCTGGTTCCAATCTCCATTACTAATAGTTTCCATTGTTCTTTACAATCCTATGTATCTCCCTGGCCAAGAATATTTAGTCACTACAAGTATAAAGAGCTTATGGCAAAGCTGGTCACATGTTACATAGTTTAAATCAAATGGGGGACAAATTCTGATAAATGATATTAGTTTAAGCTCAGGCAGGAAAAAAATGAAGGTTGCAACTTTCCCTCTGTCCTACTACTGACATCCTTGAAAATAAGCTTCTGAAATGATCACACAAAAATAAACACAAATACAACTAGACAACTCGCCTGTCATATATACTATTCTGATTTTAGTTCTTTGGAATGATCCTAGATGGAAAGGGATTGCTATCTTACTCTTGCAGACAATTGTGAAGGTAAAGTTGTCTTTGTGCACACCATGGAGGCATACTGGGGAAGGGAGATATAGATTCACGCATTCTTAACCTTGGCATTACATGGTGGTGAGTTATTAGCTTCATGCATCAACTGCTTTAGTGTTGGGGAAAGTGCCCATAGTATCCGTTAAACGGGAGGCTGGGCCCAAGAATTGGTCTGCATGTCTTTGGGAAGAGATAAGTCTTTTGCTCACACTGGAAAATGAATGATCCTTCATATGCCCTGCCCAGTGCCTAGTAACTACACCAAATGAACTAATCTGGCTCCCTTTTTGACCAATGTTGAAAAAAATATATAAAAATGTATTGAAATTTTTGATGCAAACAGGGGCAAGACTTCTAAATTTGGGTAAATATTTGTCTATATTGTGGGGATTAAACACCTCCTCCCAAAAAGCTGGCCAAATTCTGCATCTTTTTGGATTTTGAAGGAAGAAAGTGCCTTTCTGGAACTCTGTGTTTATGGTTACTTTATCACGTCAAGTTGTGTTAAACTTTGTTTGAAGAATATGCTACTGGACAGTACATTGAATGGCACTTCTCTACCCTGTAGATTTGTATGATATTTAAGCAACACCAGCACAGGTACAGAAAATTTATAATATGACAGCAATAAGAATAGTGCATACTTTAATGAAGGTAATGTTTCAGAAAAATTTATAAAAACATGAAAACTGCACAGAATATTTAGTGGGACTGAGATAAATTATGAATCATTCGAACTGTACAAAACTAATACCATGGACCAGACTTGTTTTTGGGAAGTTCACAGTCACTTATATTCAAAAAATTCTGTGCCATTCCTGGATCCTGTAGGCATACTACTGTGTTTACGACAGACTAATGTCATGTATAATGCTCCATAACATAATATTTTACATATACATGCATTAAAGGAATATTTACACTTATGTAGTGAACCACCAAATGCACACTGGTAAAATAGGCTTTAACCTCTACTATCAACCATGTACATGTTGAAACATATTTTGGCAGTGGGAATTTGTTGGTTCACTACATAAGCGAAAATATACCTTCAATGCATGCATATAAAACACATTAAGTTCATTAATGTCCAACAGGCAAAAAGAGGTAGGTGATTAATAACATCTATTAAAGTATATTTATCCAGTGTGCATTTCTTAGTTCTGGACATAAGTGAAAATATTTCATAACATATTCCCTTTTATGATGAAGAGTTGGTGTCCCCCAGCATACCCTCCAAGTCAGAGGACCGTCCCTTGTTACTGGATATCGATAACTGCTTACTTAATCTATTTTGCAGTCAACCTGCATATCTGTTGGCCATCTCATCCATCTGCAATATGAGGACATGGCATACCTTGGTACCAAGATGCCCACTTAACTTGATTAACTTCACATGACATTCTAACACAGCTGCTAGAGGCTTCAGACTTCTCACATACTCCATATCATTGTCTAGATCTTGTAACATTTTAGGGTTTGAATTTAGCACTATCAATAACAATGAAGCAATTCATAAACCCTAATAAATAAAATTACCTGTAATTAATGTTATTAATCAGGGGATTTTGGTCTGATGTACATCAGTACATTAGAACAAAACACTCTTTTTACTGACCTTAATGGTAGGTTCTAATGTGATTTTGTGCAACAGTTTCAATGCTGTAGTAGTCATGCACCATCAACACAATACCATTGGTGGTCCTGTGCATTTGAGACTTGTCTATATTAATAGATAAAGCAGCTGTTTACAGTAAGACCTGGGGAAGAGAGAGAGCATGGTGTTACACAGGGTGGTTAAGGAAACTATGTCAGACTTGGTGGGTAACTTTTAGTACAGAATGTCCTATTAGCTTGGATAAAATTCAACAAATTTAAGGACTTACTGTAGTTGGAAGATACAATAAAGATGCACCAGAAATATGAGTTGTTTAATGGTAAATATCACTATTACTTAAATGTAAACCGAAGGCAATTCTTAATTAATACTTAAATTTGCCTCTGACAAACTCTCACTTCATCATAACATATTAATGAAGTGTTTAGCAGGATAATACACAGCAGTAACATGACATCTGCTTCTTTTATTATCAAACAAACATTACCTTAAAAGTGTGACAAAAACTGTTAAAACTTGCTCCCTCTGACATAAACTATCACTTCAGTATAACATATTACCATATTTACTCGAATGTAAGACGAGGTTTTATCCTTAAATTTGGCACTTAAATATGTGAATCATCTTCAATTCGCATATGAAGCACTGAACCGGACCGCGTCAAACTGGATCACTCTGACTGGACCATGCGGAGTCAAACCAAGGCCTACAGCGCCAAATCATCATGTGAGATCTGCTTTATTACGCGATATTATGCAGCGTTGATTAGTAAATTCATTACCGTTTCAGAAATGTTGTATATCCAAAGCAGTGGATGATAATGATGATGATTTTTTTATGTTTTGCTGACCGTGCATCTCAGTATATTTATCTCAGTAATTAACCAACTTGATGCACAAACTTTTGTTTTAAAATAAGTTTATTTCATGCCTCTACATGTTCCGAGCACATGTGCTTATCATCAGGAGGTCAAAATTGCATTACACAGCCTCTGGTATCATCACACCTATAGGTGTGATACCAGATGCAATTTTGACCTCCTGATGATGAGCACATGTGCTTGAAACATGTAGAGGCATGAAATAAACTTATTGTAAAACAAAAGTTTTGTGCATCAAGTTGGTTAATTACTGAGATAAATATGATGATGATTTGTTGTGGAAAATCAGTGAAAAGGATGGGGATGTGAGGAGTGAGTGTGAGGAAGATGAAGGCACTGACTGTGAAGATGGAGACAGTGATAGTATTGGTAAAGGTAGATAGAATCTGACACGCTCTGTGTGTTAAGTGTAAACAATTAATAGTAAAATATTTATTAGCAGATGTTTTATTTTTGGGGAACCATCTTAGATTTGGATAAATACATTTTCCCTTGGTAGACATATTTTCTGGGGGGTTATCTTAGATTATGGTGGGCCAGGTAGCTCAGTCGGTATAGCGACTGACTACGGGCTGGACGGTCTGGGGATCGAATCCCGGTAGGGACGAGATTTTCTGCACCTGTCCAGACCGGCCCTGGGGGCCCACCCAGCCTCCTGTACATTGGGTACCGAGTCTTTCCCAGGGGTAAAGAGCAGCTGGGGAGTGACGCTGACTTCTCACCCCCTTCTAGTGCCATGGTCAAGAAAGGGTAGAGCTATACCTCTACTCCCCGTATGGGCCATACGACCTGTACAGAACCTCAGTGCCTGTAAAAGGGTGCATTTTACCTTTACCTTTATTTTAGATTAGAGTTTTCTTACATTTGGCTAAATATGGTAATACAATGGTTGGTGCCACAATGCACAGCAGTATCATGACATCTGCTTCATTCATTGCTACAAATACTTGACTTTCACTGCACGCTGAATTTACTGTGAGACCCTACCAGCAAATGGTGTGATCTTAACCTTAGTAACTGAGATTCAGTACAGAAATAGATTTCAATAACTAAATACAGAAAGAAGGTGAAGCATAATACTGTAGGGGAGACAAAGTCTTTAAACTGTGCCCTGGTGCCAAGAAATGTCACAATGCAAATGTTCTTCATATCTGATTAAAAGGAAGAAGTCCAGTAAGAATACTGTCATTCTGGATGTCAAGCTATTACATAACACGTTTGAGAGGGTAGGTTCCTACAAAAAGTTGGTAAATTATTACCATACTATACAGAACCGTATCTCAGAAAACAGTAATGTGTGTAGTTACTGCAGTGGGAGCCTTAAATTTCACAAGTATATGTTTACAATGTGTGAAAAACGAGTTTTCATGTCATGGGAAAAAATCTTTAACCAAAGTTGTCAATGAGACTTTTGTCACTTTGACACTCTAAACTGGATGCAGAATGATATATACCTTGAATGGTATCCCATTGTACTCTATGAAAAACATATTCAGCTGAGAAATGCATATATGATAATCCCATCCACACTCATATGCTATGATGAAAATCCAGAGTCCAAAATTTGTGACATTGCAAATATATTCAACAGAGGGGGAAAATAAAAGAGAAAGGGTCAGGTATCAAACAATAAGAAAGTGATTAGCAATAATTCTTTTCAAAGAGATGATAGAATTAACATAATTGAAATGGTTTGGGCATATTGTAAGAATGGGGGATGAGAAATGCCCCAAAATGGCCTGCAAAGCTAGAATACAGAGGAAGAGACCCTAAAGAAGACCCTGAGAAACTAGGAAAGAAGAGATGCAGAAGGTTTTGAAGGAAAGAGGAAGTTAATGGAATGGATTAGGGACTATAGCTCAAGAGCATGAGGGATGGAAAACTCCCTGCCAACCCTCTACACCGACCAGTAGTAGAGGTTTCACTAAGTGAAGCGAAGTGAAATGAAGTAAACACACTCTGCGGAAAGACCAAAGAAGGAAAGCAGTTGTATGAAATCTGACACTTTCTAATGTTCTGATTTGATGACATCTTTAAACTATGGTAACTCTCTGTTGTACACACGCAACTGACTGGCCTGTTTAAGAAAAAACATCAGGTTAGCAAAAGACAAAATTTTAATAATTTCAAACATATGGCAGTTTAGGAAGACTTTAAATCCTGCATTTGCAAGGTCAATACAGTTGCCAAGTTGCATAATTAATTGCCACAAGACAAATAACAAAAAGGGAGCAATGACAGTTAAATTCAGTAGTGTTGCAGAACAGAAATACAGCAAATACTTAACTGTTTGTCTTGGACAAATGATATTGAGAAAAAAATGATACAAATGATACACAGTGATCCTTTAACCTTTTGGCACCGGAATTATTTTTTTAAATTTTAGCACATTCTGTATATTAAATTTGAATAAAACAGGAATCAAATACATCAGAATTATGAAACAAACTGCATTTTGTAGAGAAAAAAACGGACAGTATATACCATGTTTAAAATATTCAGTACCTGTTTTTGTTGAATAAATATATAAAATGCAGCGTTTAGAGGTTAGCGGTGCGGTATGACCACTATAGGGGTCTTTAGGTGTCAAAGGGTTAATCTATAAGGTAATTTAAATTAAATATTAAAGTGTTATTTGCTTGGAAATATATTTCTGACTATTTAAATTTGTTGATATATGCAGCACATTTGTAACTTTGGAATAAGTATCATTTCTGTCTACCGAAAGCATTTATGTAACATTAGTTCAAGCTTTCATATAAATGCCTCACATCCATACAGGTAAATTTGTTGTCCATTATATAAGGCGCAAAATTTTTGGCTTGCAACATTTCAAACTATGGAGGTACTATAATTTAGCATATGATAATCTTTTCTGTATTTACCAGTTTATATGTTATGCACTGGTATGCTTTACACTGGATTAGAACTATGTTGAACTTACTGAGTTAGTTAGATGTATGTGTAACATATGGCTTATATTCAAGAGGTGCCCAGTTTGTATCTCAGCCACAACACTTACAATCCTGACTGAGACATTTCACGGTCTTCCTCAGTCCCTCCCTCCATGCAAATATCACATGTTACTATAAATCAGGCCATTAGTGTTTCTTTCCACATCTCTCACAATTCTTTATTTATTTATTATCAATCAGTCATTCAACACTATAAAGTACGATTTGTCAACCAAATTTTTAGACAACGGCTGATATATTAAAGTCTGTATTTACTCTCCCTGCAAATTTTAACATTAAGACTATGTAATTTAAAATATTTATATAAATAACAGACAATTCTTGTACAAAATTTGCAGAAATGTTTTTATTGTCCCAAAATATTAACATGCCAAGTATGGTTATGTAGGGAGACACAAAGAAGTTAGAGAATCACACACAAGGACTGTAAATTTAAGTTTCCTTATTCAAATTTTACCGACATCTACATCTTCCAAAAAAGTGCAGAGCAATCTTGTCTTTCAATGCTTTACAAACACAACTGCGCATTAGAAGTATCACATAGTGTAGAACTATGTGTTTCCCCACAAGACTGAAAACATGCAGCTTACCATCATTGATGAGTATATCTCCAACTAAGTTGCATATGGCTACTTTGTAAATTTCAGTGGGTTAAATCCATTGTTCCCTTCATCTGTCAGGACTGCAACATGCCAACTGCATGTTCACGTAATCTTCACAGGGCTGGACTTTCGCTTCTAGCCCAGTCTTGTACTTCTCTGTTCTTCCAAATCACGTTCTAGGGTAGCAAGTGGCTTGTACCTGCATGACGAATATAACTGTTCTGTGACTTGATTTTTACACATACAAGTGCACATGTTCACTTGGACACTAAAACACACACCTGCTAAGTGTTGGAAGTAAGAGCAAAACAAATACAAGTAATGATGTGTTGTGTTTCACAGTGTCTTAAAATGTTACGTACTGTTCTGTGGTGAAATCTTTATGAAAGGCTTTCTTTTGTTTTCTGACAAATTAAAAACAAATGTGATAGTTCTCTTTGAAATCAGTTACTTATTTATAAATACATTACACAGACTGGATTTTTGTCTTTTGTTCTGAAATACATCTGCAAGTTATGTAATGTTAACCAACAAAATGCATTTTGTTGGTTAACGTTACATAATTGTATTGCATAGCATAGTACAAAAAACATGAACATCTGCAAGTCATCATGATTATGTGCAAGCTGCCATCTGTGGCAATCATGTGCATAAAATGCAATGAAAATACTATTTTAATGAAATTCATAGTTAAGTCAATTTGAATTCAGTTACACTATGACAGGAAGTTCAGTTGTGTTGGTGTATGTGTCTGTAGATTTGTGTATGCCAGTTTGACCAGACATGGGCTGGATTATGATGGGTTAGTTCAGGTTGTTATCTCAACATCCTATTGCACATTATGTTGCGCAGCAGCCTGTACATTTGTGTACACCTAACCACACTTTCTTGTAAGGCTGGCAGATCTTGGTTAGGTTAGGGTGGGTCTCATTAGATTAAATTCATATATGGGCATCCCACTGTACACATTAAATTCTTTGATGTTTACAGAGCTGTGTATGGTAGCTTGCTGTTGTTCAGAGGTTATTACAGTTTACTAAGCAACCAGCAGAATCAGAAGTGTGTTTGGCTCATACTGTATATTAAAAGCACACTTAAATAAAATGAAAACATCTGAGAATGTTAAAAAATCGCTATAAGCAGCAGCAAACTTTACCACCTAAATTCAAAACCTGGCTTAATTAAGGATCACCTGAGTCTTGGTTTAATCCTTCATGCCTGCTGCAGGAACAGCCTTCCTGGGGCCTATTCCCTCGTTGGCAGGATAATTATTTACATGTGGCACCACCTACATGCACAGTCATGTGTATGCTTTAGAAACCTGTAGGAAGAACACAGAACATTATCCAACTGTAACAAATATGTTAAACTAAAAAATTGTGACAATATTTATCACCACATAAAAGGGAATTTTAAATATCAGTTGGTGGTGGGATTTTGTTTCAGTGTGAATGGTATTAGCATTGATAAAATGTAACAACAGCCAGCATGATTACTTGTATGTATCAGGAAAATAATACAAGTGATGAATAGTGTTGAAGGGAAGATGAAATTCTTAGATATATATATTCAGCATGTCATTTTGTATTGAAATTTTGATTATATTTGATGCAGCATATCCCACAACCTTCTCACAACAAGTGACAAATTTTCAGGTTTCTGTTTTTATTTCCTTATGAGCTATGGCTGTCACAAGGAGACACTCAAACATATTTCTGACAGGTGATGGCACAATATACCCATAAGAACTTGTATGAATACAGGGGACTGGTGAACTTGCAGGAATTTAACTCATTTCAAGTGAGATGTCATACACGAAGATGTAATTACTGATGTTGATGTTACAAATAATACTTTAAATTCAGTGACTTAAGTTTCCTGTGCCGGTCCCAGTGGCCGCGCGTTCTAAGGCGTAGGTCTATGGCCGCTCGCCTGCTGGGATTGTGGGTTCGAATCCCACTGGGGGCATGGATGTCTGTCTGTTGTGAGTGTTTTGTGTTGTCAGGTAGAGGTCTTTGCGACGAACTGATCGCTCATCCAGAGGAGTTATACCGAATGTGGTGCGTTGTTGTGTGTGATCTAGAAAACCTCATGAATGAGGAACCGTACCCAATCAATGTGATTGAGCTTAATATAGGAGATACATCACTGGATGTATTTCCTACATGCCATTAATAGTGACTGTCAAATGCTGAATGTCCTCGGACAGATTGCAATGATATTGGGAGATAAAAAAAAAGTTTCCTGTAACAAGAATTTAAATGTTTCTCCATAATTATTTAATTTAGTACAAGAAGTTAGTATTATTACTAGTAGGCCCTGAATTGTTAATATTAATAAGTTAAAAGTCAACACTGTAAATAGCATGGTGCCGGCAGACTATTTACCTGGATTGTAAGTACATTTCACTGTCCTTATTTAAAGTATTTTAACTCGTTTCTGCAAGGAAAGCAAAAGGAAGTACATTAAAGCGCACTGGTGCCCAAACTTTTAAATGACTTGACCTCAGTATAAGTTTCAAACTCATTAACATAAACTTTATCTGTGCCTGTGTACAGCTGCAGTCAAAAGTATTTCAGCAAGGCAGTTAATCAGTATACAGGAAGTTGTACCATACTGTTAAAACTGCATGTATCTTAGAGGGTGATTTCCACTTGCGTATATTTTTTGTCTCGTGATATCTGTAAAAACAGCTACCAGTTTTCATAAGAGTATGGAAAATTTGTCATTGGAGGCCACCCCAGATTCATTATTCCCTGTTGTAAAGTTCACTACTTCTAACATGTGGTATGGTAAAATGAATACGCAATACTGTTTTGGATTTTGACAGTGGTGTACTACTACTACTACTACTACTTGTACTATGACTATTACTGCTTCTACTCATGTTGCTGCTGCTACCCCTACCACCACCAAACAAGTATGCATGGATTATGTCATAGGCAGTTGTCTATGTTTTGGAGGAACATATTGCCTCCATTGTCAGGGTAAAATCAAATAAAGTGTGACAGCTTCATCACAACATGAACAGGGAAAACGTTTTTGCCATGTGCAGGTTATGGAAGCCTTATGTTAACACCTGATGAAATGGAAGGTTCTGTCAAAGAACAATTTATTGACTTGATTTTCTCTCTCATGGCACTGAATAGGGTTCCTTTGACTCCTCCATCTATATCCTTGAGAAAGAATCCCTTTTAGGTTTAGTTCTATAGCTCTGAGAAGGAACCATTGACACTTTTGCTTCTGAAGAACTGTGAAGAGAGCTTTGTCACTGCTTCTGTAGCTATGTGAAGGGACCTTTGTCACTCTGCTTCTGTAGTTATGTGAAGGGACCTTTGTCACTTATGCTTCTGTAGCTGTGTGAAGGGACCTTTTTCACTCCTCTTCTCTAGCTTTTTGAAGGGACCTTTGTCACTTATGTTTCTGTAGCTTCGTGAAGGGACCTTTGTCACTCTGCTTCAGTAGTTCTGCAAAGGGACCTTTGTCAAACTTGGTTCAATGACAATTCAAGGTATTCAGTAACCCTGAAAGGAGACTGCAAGTGTTTCTTCCTCACATCCTGGCACAAGGCCCACCATCAGCCACTGTTCCATCAGTGACCATGTTGCCTCTTATCATTGTCCATTCCTGTCCTCCATGTTCAGATTATTTCTCTGACTTCTACATATCCATCCACTTTCTCACCTTAACTCAGTACCACACTGTTGATGAAGGTAACATATTTCTCTGCAACTTTGGTATCAACATGCATAGTAGATTATAAGGTGTCCTAATCCAGAAGGTCATAAATGAAACCTCACAGCCAAATGCCTCCAACCTCACTGGTGAATTTTATACTTTGGCATAAGTAAAAAAATTCTTCCTTTATTTTATTTTCCATCAATCTCTCAAAGATCCTGGAGACACAGAAGAACAGTAACCAAGAGGTATGCATGACAAAAGATACTTCTCCACCATTCACCTCTGGTTATGGACAGAATATATTTCATGCATGGAACAAATGTAAATACAGTTTTAAAAGCTGCAAGGCTCATAGTGTTCTGCGTGGTTATTCTGGCTATATTTTTCCCCCAACATTACAATCCAGCTTGAAGCTCAATGGAGAATTACCAGATCCCACAGGATTGCTCGGCAGTATCCCTGGATATCATATTTCAAAATTAATGCTTCTAACTACACATGCCAGTGACCACTCGTTTTTTAAAGCGCCCAATTGTTCGACAAGATCCCAGAGGGTGAAGGGAGATCACAATATGAAGCTCCAAGCAAAATCAAAGTACGTTCCCATACCGAAAAATTGTATTGGTATAAATTTTATGCTACACTGATGTATATAAACTTGTGTCAGGTGGAGGGCTCTGCGTCGGGCTGATCACTCGTCCAGAGGATCCCTAAAGAGTGTCATGTGCCTAAATGAGCATGTTCATGTAACCTCCATAATGGGGAAGCCCTGGCCATCTAGGAGCTGTTGCGTCATGACAAAAATATAAACCCATAAAATAACAATCGCATGCAAATTAGCTGATAATTGAACACGCAATAACATAACTAAACAGATGCAGAAAAATTATTCCTGAGCAGCTAACAGTTCCTTAGCCAATACTGTTCTGAAACCCGAATGTTCACTACCGTGTTCATAACAGCCCGCCACTTGTCTCTATCCTGAGCCAGCTCAATCCAGTTCGTGTCCTCCCATTCTATCCCCTTATGATCTATTTTAATATTATCATCCCATTTGGATGTACTCTAAAGAAAGTAGTAAAATGAAAGAAATTCAAGTAATTATTCCAAAACAAATAATAATAACTCACTATCACAAAGTCTAACAAGACTTAACTCGCACCTGAATAGGTACATACAACCGCAAAAATCTGTAATTCTTGGCACATGTTCAATTGTAAGAAACTTTTTAAACTACAAATAAGACCACCGAGCCCAATCCTGTTGATCACTACCTCCCAGGATAGGTGAATATTTCCCAACCAAAACTGAGAAGTGAGAAATTAGATGATGGTGATGATGATGATGATGATGATAATAATAATAAGGAATAAAACTGCAAAGGTCTTATCCATATATAAAACGTAACTGAACTTTTATAGTAATTAATCACAACACGAACGAACACTAATGTACAGAACAGTTGTGCAGATGGTCAGATCATAAAATCCCAAACGAGCAGTATTACATTTTATCACCTAAAATACTAGATATGTTACGATAATTCTGATGACATAATCATAGTAATTATTATTAGTATTTGTGACGGCAGTAGCAGTAGCAGTAGCAGTAGCAGTATTGGTAGTTGTATCTTCTATTTAGCCATTTGTTCCCCAAAATACTGATCACTGAGTAAAAGATAACTTTGTCGTGTGGTAAAAGCGGCCAGAGCCTAATTAGATCACTTACATCCATATACTGCAGACGTCAAGGATGCAGATTAATCAGAAATTATCATTAAGACCCACGTGGGAAAATAAAAGACCCCATATACGTGTAATTCCCTCAAAATGTTGGGTAACACTGGCAAGATATAATATACCGTGGTCTTCAGGTTACCTGCACTTTGCTGGAACCTGGCAGGGTGGTACAAACTGTCTCTATCTTCGTAGAGGAACTGCAACCAGTACTTCCGAAACGCTGTACCAACGTAACAGTTTAAAAGAGACCAAACCCAGACAACTACGATATGAAAAGTCGCCTCCTAAAACCTCAATCCTTACAATTACAAAAATTCCTGCAGTAAGTGCCATACTAAAGAGCACTTCGTAGAATGTAGCCATCAAATGTTACGTATCAAAGTGAATCAATAAGTATGGAAACAAGGCCGTCAGTCCTTCATCAACCGAGAAAATGACACGACAATGGACGAACGCGAGAAAGAAATGCGAAGGTAGGAGAACAATGGACATGTTGTAGGAGTTTATGGTGCAAAATGGTTATAACGGGGCGAATATGTGAACAGCTGGATAAAGGGAGGGACACGCAGGCGGTGAAATTTTCGTGTACACGGCAGTGGCAAGGGGCCTGGCGGTTCACGACCGACATCACTACGGATGACAGAAAGGAGTGCGCTAGGACAGCACAGAAAATGGCGGTCGAGTACCAATTAAAAAATGTTGCAGTTTCACAAATATGTAATTAATGCCACGAGAGAAGAAACAGTGCTACGCACTTGGGCAGTCAGACAGCAAGCCAAGAGGTGAAGTTAGCCCTGGCATTCGATACTTCCTAGAACAAGAGCAAGGTTGTAAGGTGTTAAAACCACCATGATTACACATTATGACCGACAGCGAACCGGGTACGCTGTTTATCGCCTATTATGGTTACAACATAAAACTGTACCACCCACTCCACTTCCCCGTCAATACAGGCAAAGGTCACCCTATAACACGCCGTGAAGGCTCAGGGGATTACTGGAGGTGTTGTTCTATTCTATCCCGACATCGCGTGGGTGGTCAATACCATTCTCCGACCACTTCACCACCGAGAACAGCCCCCGTGCCAGTTGTACAGGAGGCTGGGTGACCAAATCACACGTGACGTAAGCAACAAAAAAAAAACCAAAGGTGGCAGAATTAAAAATTCAGTCAACAATGGTAACGAAACATTCAGTTAACAATGGTAACGAAACATTCAGTTAACAATGGTAACGAAACATTCAGCTAACAATGGTAACGAAACATTCAGATAACAATGGTAATGAAACATTCAGCTAACAATGGTAACGAAACATTCAGTTAACAATGGTAACGAAATAGTCAGTTAAAATGGCAACGAAACATTCAGTTAACAATGGTAACGAAACATTCAGCTAACAATGGTAACGAAACATTCAGATAACAATGGTAACGAAACATTCAGCTAACAATGGTAACGAAAAATTCAGTTAACAATGGTAACGAAACAGTCAGTTAAAATGGTAACGAAACATTCAGTTAACAATGGTAACGAAACATTCAGCTAACAATGGTAACTAAACATTCAGCTAACAATGGTAACGAAACATTCAGTTAACAATGGTAACGAAACATTCAGTTAACAATGGTAACGAAACATTCAGCTAATAATGGTAACGAAACATTCAGCTAACAATGGTAACGAAACATTCAGCTAACAATGGTAACGAAACATTCAGCTAACAATGGTAACGAAACATTCAGCTAACAATGGTAACGAAACATTCAGCTA
>Ga0123357_10004255_pt1 | contig 16726 bp, 6 predicted proteins | sample TergutEmb28metaG_FD_89873 | JGI IMG/M metagenome (GOLD analysis project Ga0123357, IMG submission 89873) | Embiratermes neotenicus P4 segment gut microbial communities from Petit-Saut dam, French Guiana - Emb289 P4 | ecosystem: Host-associated > Arthropoda: Insects > Digestive system > Gut ... | reverse complement strand
ATATATATATATATATATATATATATATATATATGACGGTAAAGTTTTCCCGTTACACGTATAGCTCTACTCTCCAATGACCGCGGCACTAAAAGGGGGGTGAGTGGTCAGCAGCACGCCCCGGCCGCACTCTACCCCCAGGAAAGACACGGTACCGATTTTACAGGAGGCTGGGTGGGCCCCAGGGCCGGTTTGGACGGGCGGAAAATCTCGTCCTCACCGGGATTCAATCCCGGACCGTCCAGCCCGTAGTCAGTCGCTACAATGACTGAACTACCCGGTCCATTATATATATATATATATATATATATTAGTTTATTTAACGACCATAGCAGTACCTCGGATTATATACTTGGAATGTTAAGCTCATGGCGACTAATAAATTTGAAAGGATGTCCAAAGACTCTGTCGTGGTGTAACTTAAAGCACTGTCACGGAATTTTTCTGAGCGGACGGAGGAAAATCACCAGCCAACCCCAGTCGGAATAATCTGCGTTTCAATCAGAAACCTCCTAGATGCATTTCAGAATTTTTGGTCTCTTGAATACGCTTGCTGTGTAGAGTCCCTGTGAAGTCTACAGCAGCCCAGATGATCAAGAAGTTTAAGCGATTTTATTAAGCCGGCTACAGGTTAGTACGTTCCCGAGAGCCCACAAGGTATCTACAAAAATAGCAGAATCATGAGCGAGCTCGTAGGGATTTCTTTGTGCTGATCTTGCATTTCACTGGATGTGGATTTCGACCCGGAGACCGGCTGTGCACGAAATCGGTGATTTTGAGGATGGAGAAATTTTGTGAGACTTTACTTTTTGAAGCATGTTGTAACTTTTACACTACGGCGAATGTACACCCCATGTTCCCGTGCTGCTGATTTTACTACTGCTATGGTCACAACCGACGAAGCGAGAAAAGGAAATGCGGCGCGATGTTCTGTCATAGCCTGAGCGCCCTACGAGAATTATTTCTTGACATTTTTCTTGCGCTCTCTGTCACGGAGACTTGGAAATTCCTTTAAAATGGAAATTTTATCGCGTTGCATCTTGCGTATGTAAATTTACGCACCACTAGCATGAGATACCGCTATTCGCTTGGGTTTTCGTTAAATAAGCACTAATAAAATGAGTAGCATACTTCTCAAATCACACATCTCTCACACAATATGCAGACGACATAAACAGTGACAGGTCAGATATGAAATTCTCAAGTGGTGCTTATTATTATTATTATTATTATCATCATCATCACCATCATCATCTCCTTTTTGCATGGTATTTATACTTGTATTCCTGAGACAAAGTATGTCCTTTGTTAATACAGTGTTGCAGCTATTCTGTTGTTACTATTCATGGTGCTTATGTCGTTAGTTCCAGTTTTATTATTATTATTAGTTTTCTAATTTATTCTGTTCTTTATTTTTGTAACCCCTCTTGTTTATTGTTTTTGTAATATAAACATAGTGCTTAATATTGTCTTCATCTATCTGTGTTTGTCGTTTTATCTACTTAACGTTCTTAGCGTTCTCTTTTTAATGTGTAACTTATGTATATTTGTTTAGTTGGTTGTACTGATTGAATATACGTTTGTGCTGTTTCTGCACTTGGCCCTCTGGCTGTTGAATAAGTATGTGGATAAGCTTGAAATGAAGAGAATAATAATAATAATAATAAGGATTATTATTGCCCTCGTCATCATTAGAATGGTAATTAACCAACGCTTCGGAGCATTGTGCTGCCTTGGTCATCAAGATATTCCTGTACTCGGAAGCGGTAGGCTGCTCAGAAAATTTGGTAGCTAGTTACAGGACTGTACGATGTCACGTCAGAGAAGACCGTATTCTTCAATAACAAGTGATATTAACGGCGTATCTGACACAGGGAAAAGTACTGCATTTCGAAAAAAAGGTGAAAACTATTTAAAAGACGGGAAATATTAAAAAATTTTAATTTATTACTTCAAGTTATTTCACAGCTGTTGTGTGTGTACGAATATGTTAAATTCTGAATGAGAGGTTTTGAATGTTTCAGATTTCTTTAGATATTATATAAAAAGCAAAAGTGATTCAATGTAGCAGTCAGTGATTTGCATTTGCGGAATTTTATCTTGAGAAACGAACTGCAGACAAGGGCAGCCAGTGAAAACTTGGTACTATCTTTTCCAATTCATGTTTATGTGAGTGTTTTCGATCATAGTACGTGTCCTTTCATACCCGATCCTATTTGAAAGGCAGACAGGACTTCTACTTTTTTTCAAGCAAGCGGCTGTTTTTAGATCTAGCGAGTGTCCATTTACGGCGCACGATCTGCCAGTCTCATAGCAAGCTCGTGTCCTGAAACACGTCACTGCCATGGACGTGTCGAAAGTACAGTACGCGCATGTTCTTTTTTATTAAGAAAATTTTCGTAACATGTTGAAAACCTGGAAAGATTACACTGCAGAGAAATGGAGGGCTAATTATCTTGACAGCGGTGGAGCACAGCTAGCAAGAAAGGCAAGGCTTCTGGGGAGAAATTTGTTCTCGTTCTTGTGTGCATGTAATTACTACAATATATCACTCACGTCCAGGAAAACAGCTGTTGTGTCCAACTCGTCTTGAATTTTAGAAAGAGTTTGTGTAAAAAGGTCAGCTTTTTATCTTCTTCCGCCACGCTTCACTTTTTTTTTAACGTTTATCAGATTGCTCTTTTACGTCGCTGTTTGTTAATGGTACACTCTAGGCTCACTTTTATAGAAGGAAATTCCTGATTTCATCCATTAATATAAAAATATTACACTAAATATTTAATATGTCAATAACAGTGCTGTTCTCTGTTACATAATATTGATAGAAAATTAAAAAAAAACCCTGCCTATATTTTGTTTGCAGTCGTTGAACAAAGTGAAAGACAGCTCATTAAATTTGACTACCTGGCAATTCACTTTTCCTGTCTAGGTCACTACGTTGCGTGGGGCTTGTATTTAATAAATCTGAAGTTTAATTAATATCGCAGGTGGCAAGGTGATAGCTTATAGTTCCGGGGATCACAACGAAAATCAGTCATTATATAGTGAAGGCCGCAGCATTGAATATTGGAAATAATATGTAATATATATGACTGTTACACGCTTTTAATTGTGGCTTATGTATTGCAGTGTCAAGGGAGGTTAAGAGCGTTGCAAAATATGACCCAGATAATTTCTAAACAGTAACTGTAAGTACTGTTCCATGTTCGACCTGCAAGTTATATACTCAGCTTTTCATCTGTTTGCAGCAACATATTGTGCAAGGAAGGGTTATTATAAGCACAAATCTGTAAAACTGTAAGTTCCCCAATATAAGCCGTCGTTCTTACTGGTTTATTATTAACCCAGCTTTCATTTCTATAACTGTTATTGCATCGTTTTCAACAAATAAATCCATAATCTTCCAACTTAAGGACTTGGCATGTTATATGGAATTGTTTCAAAAGATTATTAAGGTAGAAAATGTAAGGAATAAGTTACCAACTCTCGAAAGGAAATTACAGTGTGATTTTAGTAACTACTTTGAAAGCAAAGCAAAGCAATATATTAGCATCACTTAATATTAAACTTTGAGCTCTTATTGCTTAGGAAGTAAACAGCGTTCTACAGATCAGTTACTAGGCAGAACCTGGCCTTGTTAAGTACACATTTCATGCCTTACTTTATCCTGAAATTATTTTTTAAACAACAACGACTTCGTTTTATGGCAACTCTGTTCGTGCTTTTTTGATTTCCTATCTACACTGTCGGGTGTTTCGTGAAGTTTGTCGCTCTAAAACGTCGATGCTTAATTTTGGTGAAAAATTTCAACTTCTTAGTTTCCGCCAGAAGCCCAATGGCCGAACTTATTTTTCGTTAGATCGTAATGGTAGAGCCTTGTATCTTTAAACTTGTAACGCAACATTTCTTACTCAGCTCTGCATATAGGTGCACAACACCTGCATTCTTAGCTTCGTGATTGATTGTGAATTGTACACGCGCTAATTTAATGTGAGCAAACTACTAAAAGGTAAAAGATAAAACAAATACAATATAGACCGACATATTTTGAAAGTGAGAAATAGCTAACGTCAAAGATATGTAAAACCAAAAACGTTTATGAAGTTTTCGGTTTTGGGGGATTTTGTTCGTTGCGAATGTCGGCTGTGCTCTTGGCGTTCTGAAGAATATTTTACCCTTATCTACAGAGCCATACATCACCAAAACGTCGGCAAAACATCACTTCCGTACGACACCCGACGCTCCAAGTAATATTGACTCTAAAAATGAAGTACCATGAAACCTTAGAAGCAGTTGTAGAGACATCAAAGCCCCTGGAAGATATTAAATATTGAATATGCTGATTCTCTTATAAGCAAGTCGTCCTCATTTTGGGATTCTGGACGTTAAATTTTATCTAGTTCAGGACTTGTTTATATTCGCAAAGTAGAGTTCAAATGGAGAAATTTTTATGACTTATTATGAATATATTCTCTGTTCGAGATTGTTGATAAATTCATCGGCGTCTTCTTTTCTCATAGCGCGTTTGGACCAATCCTGATTTCATGAATTAGTCCTACGTTACAGTTAGTTGGGGCACCTGAACAAACATCTGCCAATTGGTTTCTGGCAGCACTGTTCTTGACAAAAGTGCATGGGACGAAATGTGTACCATGATTCTCATTTATCTCGGAGTAGGAGACATTCGGAAACATGTGGATGAGAACTCAAAATTCGCAATTCTCTTCTCATTTTCTATTTTGTTAATTTAGGAGAAATACCGTATATTCTCGAATCTAATCTGCACCCTTTTTACAGTTTCAGAGGGCTAAAAATCAGATGCGGATTAGAATCGCGTGCGGATTAGGTTCGCGGTCGTGAGCAGGATTTTGGAAAAATGATAGAGCCGCTGTGCGTGCCGTAAGAACGATACAATAAAATAATTTATTATGTTATTTATAATATTATATATTATATAACATTTATAATTTATTGTTCATCAGACTCCCCGTCATCACTCATAAATGAATCGTTGTCCGTCACCCAGTCACAATCATCAGCTGTGGTGCGTTTGTACCGCTGGCAGTTAAATGGCCACTTCATACACGGCGCGTTAGTCGGATAACGGTTACAGCATTGGTAACATCCAGTATTATTCAATCAGTCTGCCTTGTAGGCAAGGAGCGGTTGAAAGAAAGGTGCGGGTTAGAATGGCGAACTAACTTTTTTTTGATTAAGAATTCGGCAAAAACTAGTGCGGATTAGATTCGAGAATATACGGTATATTGTGACGGGACGACATTATTTTTCACATAACAACAAAACACAGGTTCCAGAACATTTTTCATTTGTCGTCCCCACAGCACATGCTGTTGAGCCTCTGTTGCTAGAAAAACTTCAACTGACTGATCTCCGCTGGTACTCATGCCAGCTGGAGTCAATAATGTGAGTCATTTACTTTGTGCCGTCTATCCTGAGTGAAGAATTTTCAAGTTGTGTTTATTCTTTTCAAGAAACTACCAAATTAATACCTAGAACAAGCAGAGACTGCCTCATTCTCATTTCTTACCTGCTTACCACTCTGAGCATTTTTTTATATCGCTGACCGATGTATATTCCTTGCAGTCTGTGCAGCATTGTTTAATAACTCAATACTCGAGACAGGTACATTGTTTAAACACTTTATTATCCAACTAATGCATATATATAATATGCAGATACAATTGAATCATAAAATATTTAAAAGTGCTCCGACATGTTTCGGATCACAGAGGATCCATCATAAGGGAATCTTGTACAGTACTTGGTTAAAACTACAAGAATGATTCTATCGTGTCCGTCGACATGGATGTGGTCGGTGTTATAGCGGCATATTCTGACCGATTGTGCGTGTGTGTAGTTCACTGTATATGAAGGCACAGTGAACTACACACACACACAACGGGTCAGAATATGCTGCCATAGCATCGACCTTGTCCATATCAACGAACACGATAGAACCATTCTTGTAATTTTTAGCCAAGCACTGTACAAGGCTCCCTGATGATGGATCCTCTGTGATCCGAAACATGTTGGAGCACTTTTAAATACTTTATGATTTTAATTTTATCTACATATTATGTACGTGCATTAGTTGTATAATAAAGTGTTTAATTATCATTGATGCAAGGTGCAAACATGAAGGTACATTGTTTATTCGTATGTGTTAACGTAGAAGGAGATGAGTAAGTCATAGAAAACAATGCAAATCATCGATCACTCTCCATAAAGAGACTGTCTTTGTATCGTTTGCTGTTAGGTCCCTTGTAAATCGGTGACATTCTATAAAGCGAGAAGATATTAGGGACCTAACAAGGTATAAGTAATCTGAGGTGGGTGCATAGCGGTGGCCGTTATCATTTGTGCTTTCTGAAGAAATGTGAGGCATTCAACGCGGTGGGAGTTCATACTGTGGTCACCACGATTTATAATGCTCGTTGTATTTGTTTATTTGCTGTATAATTTCTTTGTTCTGTAACACATAAACGGAACAGTTTGTGACCGGATCCATGGCTCGTCCTCTGGGGAATTTCCAGTTAAAGAATAGGCAGTTTATTTTAATGTATACATTGCAGTTTTTCTTTTGGAAATAGTAATAATCTCCACGGAGCTGGTTACTTCTTGATAATTGCACAGTTTCTTGGCTGGTCAGGAGTTTCCTGGAATTTTATGGAACCTGGAATTTTATGGAACCTGAAGGTTCCGTACCGTGTTCACAAGGACTCCGTTTGCTGAGAATCATTATTTTTGTAGCTGTGATAATTATTATTACTGGTGTAGGTTGAGTAAAGGTTGGAAGGACATCATTTTTTTCTGTAACCTTCAGAAAGTTTTTCTCTCTCTCTCTCTCTCTTTCTCTTTCTCGCGCGCGCGTGTGTCTGTATGTATATGTTCATGTATATGTGTGTGTGTGTGTGTGTGTGTGTGTGTGTATGCACTTCCTATTCAGCTCCCACGGCCAGCGAACGTACATGCTTTGCGGGAAAACTGCTTTTCTGTGAATTAATATTCAAACTGTACACCAAAACTCTGTTTATATTCTAACGAAGTAAAAAATAAGCACGAGCAGCACACGAAATGCCCAGGAAAGGGAATTAGTCGTGAAAGTTTAATGATGTTTTTACACAACTGTGTTTCAAATAAAAATATTGTTCTTTAAATTAATACCAGAAATGTTCATGACGACGGTTTACTTTCTTCTTGCCTTGGGGAAGTGTGCGGTCACTGCATGGATTACATAATGTGTGGGTTTGTGTGCTAAAACAGTTTTAAGGGTGGTACAAGCTCAAAACCCAGTCACAGCTGCCAACACCTCAAATTTGTTGTCTGAGGATTCGGCATACTGGTGATAGAAAATCTGAATTTTCACCTGACGTAAGGATAAGAAATTCTGCGTTTTGCCACAAATTGAATTTATACGTTTCGTATGATAGCCACACGAAGAGCGATTGTTCTTCTATAGAATTAGCCTGCTTATTTTGTAATGGACACAGTGCGTGTTCTCTGTAATGCACGGCCTGAAGTTGTGAATAACTTTAGACGAACGTCTGTCCTAAAAGTGTCAAAAACGCAATTTTCCCCTCCTTCTTGCTAATGCCCCATTTATTTGTAAAATATTTAAACGTTTGTATTCCTCCTTCAGTAACCTAAAACTTCTGGGTCTTCTGATGCATGTATCATAAAAAATATCTGATTAGTCCACTGTGATCTGTAATGTTATTTGGAATTTTGAGTTATAACGCATGAAAGGTGATAGGGAGCGGTGCCCAACATTTTGATTAAGTGGACTCTTTCTTAAATTCGAAATTTTTAGTCCCCCCTACGTGCTAACATCTGTATTTTTAGTTTCCGTTAGTTTTGAAATGACCTACCTACAAAAAGATATAAAGTAGACAGTTATCGCTGTAAATTAATTCATGTTTCATATATCGCAGAATACATTATAGATATAACAATAAAAGCAACACAGAACTGACACAAGCTACAAGATCCCTGGATTGGGAGCGGAGGTTTGCAATCTTGGGCACGATCTCCGAACTTTAACTCCCTAGATTTTTTTTTCTATAGGACAGCGTAAAAGAAGAGCTGAATATTGTGAAATTGGATGGCATGGTCAAGTTGCAAGCAAGAATCAGTGGATGCATGTAACCTGTTATATTCTGCCTCGTGTGTGATAATTACCACATCAGTCAGATGTGTGCAGACAATGACTGTACCCCAGTCTGAATTTTACATAAAACCAGCTTTCACATCTTCCCTTTTGTTTCATAGTACATTCACGTGTCTAACAAAATAAAAAATAACAGTTCTAGGAAAGAGCACCGCAATTTCTTGGACATTTTTGCAGTTTATAACAGGCTTATAGGCTTCAGAGTATGTGAAATAAATGAACGAAAATGTTTACATATAATTTTCCAAAATAAATCCAGGAAAAATAATTACTCTAAGCCAACACTATATATCACTTCACTATCTAACCCTTATCCTGCCAATGTGGAGAATAGGGTGAGCTCCTAATAACGCCAGCAAATGGCAGATGGGATTTAATTCGGCGTTTAAAGGGCTAATGTACCTGACTCTCAGTATGGGTGCAACGAGTTATTGAACTTCTTCAGTCATAGAAACCTGAGCTCCGCCCTACTTTTGAAAAAGATACGAGTGTGTAGGACTGTGTTGCCTGACAGCCAGGATCCATCATGACGCTTAGGCAGTCATGATGGAGTTGTCTTTCCGTATTACAGTTAAAAGAATAGAAAAGAAAGGAGCATTTTCTTGACTTTAATTTTTTGTGATATGGAGACAGACGGGGGGAAGATTTACTGTTATGAAACTCTTTCTACAGACCTTCGAGGACCTTGACATTGTAACTGCATTCGAATGCACAACAAAAAGAATGGTAGATTGGGCAATTGGAACGATATATCTTTCTTTTATGAAGAGGATTCTGCAAGTAAAGTAATGAAATGCAATAGACAAAGTCGAGGAATTAAAGAGTGCCTTCAGGAATCGCCAGCAGTCTCATAACTTCAGAGCCTTACTTCACTCATCTGAAGTAAAGAAACTGGTTTTTATAACAAAACCAACTAGATGCACCAATTTCTCAAATTTATTTTTGGAATAAAACTCTACATGTTTCGGACAGTTCCTCTGTCCATCATCAGGAGTTTTTCACTGTACACACAGCAATGGTATATGTCAGCAAACCTGTATGACATACACCTTTGCTGTGTGTACAGTGAAAAACTCCTGATGATGGACAGAGGAACTGTCCGAAACATGTACAGTTTTATTCCAAAAATAAATTTGAGAAATTAGTGCATCTAGTTGGTTTTGTTATAAGAATGTATCATGATGCATGGTCACCTGAACGTCAAATATAAAATCTCGGTTATGTACGTAATTCATTTCTGCTCCCATTATGGCCGTGCAAGGTCGTTTATGGTCTGCATGAGACCTAGGATAAGCCTGCGTGATAAATATGACAGTTGATTTCCACTCTAATTCACGTAGCTCTTACACTACCACCTCAACTGAACAGGCTATTCTCTGGCCAGAGTGGTGTTATAACGTGACAGTCCCATGGCGATCACGAAACGTAAAACGAAGGAGCTATCTGCCCAGCTAACTCGATGAGGAAAACGTCCTCACTGAGACTGATGGTCGAATTGCTGATCAAACAGACGTAACACGATAAGCCTACACAAGCATATATATATATATTCCCTACAGAACACGAGGCGTTAGAGTCAAATGGTCTTGAGCAATTGTTTTTTTAACTTCGCCTGAATGGCTGATATGATATTTCCTCTTGAATAAGTTCTTTCCTAATGAAGTTGACTGGTAGTAGCGGCTGACTGATAAGGGGAAGCGCGCAGTTCGATGTAATGTTGGATGAGCTCAGCGTCGGTAAGAAGCGTGGTGGGAATAAAGCTTTCTAAACTGATCCTTCATTCTGATATATTGATTATCCCCACCGTCACTGACGCTGCTGTAACTTTTCATTACCCCACTCAATTCCATTTCCCCGAGGAGTCATAACGTAGTACCGAAGATTTGCACTTTCGTAATTAGTTAATTCTGTATCAGAACAGGCAGAAAGCCAAATTCATGACTTAACGAAAAAAGAGGAGATGGAAGAAGAAAAGAAAGAAAAAAAATTAGAAAACTTCTGATGAGAAATGAATTGATATAAATGCCATGTTCCGGCTATTATTTTTTATCATTCTGAATGAAAGAGTCAATCACAGCCATTGTGAATAAAAGGATTGATATTAGGGATCTAACCTCGTGGAAGGTCTAGTCTAAGCTGTCGATTTCGTCCACTGAGGAACATCCGAATGGGATGAATAAGCAGTTAAGTTACCTTGAGAATAAAATAGTCATAGGGATCCTGCGAGACATTCGACCTCCCGAATTTTGGAGACTATTTATACGACCAACAAATCACAGCGAAGCTTAAGTTTAATTTGCACAGAACTTCAGGTTAAATAATTAAAACCGATATGATTCGACAATTTAATTCAGTTTTGCAGTGTTATATTTTGTGAAAATTCTGTCTGCAGCTCTCGTGTTACATCAAGGCAGACGGGCTGATATTTTATTCGACTTTCTACAGGGACGAGAACACGACTACAAACCGTAACAAAATGGACAGCGTATTCACTAGTTATTAAAAAAATCATGAAGAGTGAAGGCATTTAATGCAACTGGAAATGTTTAGTTGTAAAGTCCATTGGGAAGTGTGTATACAACTATATAGCCATAATTACAAAAAATAAAGCAAGAAATCACGAGGCTGACCCGGTGTTAGAAGGAAGGATAACATTAGTTCGGCTCCGTTGCCCGGTTCGTGAAACTTCGGCAACGATTTTAGCTAATAGCAGTCTTAACCCCTTTATTTGTCCAACTAATGCACACAAATTATTATAAAATTGTTAAACAGTTAAAATCACTTAAAATCATAATAGTTTCTCCAACATGTTTCGGCTTACATAAACCATCATCAGGGAGCTCTCAGTTATAGGTATTGTGGCTGCACATGCGGCCACAATACCAATAACTGCATATAATGTTATGTAACGGAAGTCAGCATTGTAACTTTAACGAATCACAGGCTGAGAGCTCCCTGATGATGGTTTATGTAAACCGAAACATGTTGGAGCAACTGTTATAATTTTAAATGATTTTAGCTGTTTAACAAATTTATAATAATTTATGTGCATTAGTTGGACAAATAAAGGGCTTAATACCAACAAGTATAATAAAATTAACTATATACATCAGCATTACATTTTTTATTTATACATATGGCTACATGTTTCGACCTATTAGTCGGTCACAATTAGGCCTACATAGCAGACTAAGTCATTGGTGCTGTGTGCGCATTGGGATCCCAATATGTTTAGAGTAATAAAATACATAAAATATGTATTTTATTAATGCATTTTATGTATTTTATTAATGTAAATACAGGGTGGTTCAAATATGACCGGGACTGATGTCGCCAGATTTACACACAAATCAGTCCCGGTCATATTTGAAACACCTTGTATATTGGGATCCCAATATGCACACAGCACCAATGACTTAGTCTGCTATGTAGGTCTGAAGATGACCGACTGATGGGTCGAAACATGTAGCCTATGTATAAATAAAAAGTTAGTGCTGGCATATAGTTAATTTTATTGTACTTTCATTCTAGCACTTCGTGATGCCTTCTTTCAGGTTAATACTAACAAACATGCACGGTGCAACTATGAAGAATAACTGTCTTTTTTTTAAAAAGAGTACCGATTTTATGTTAAATTCGGATTTTTTGCTCTAATAACAACACCGAGAATCTTGGCACAGTCGGGAGCTTTTATGGCTTGTATTTTGGAAGTGGCCATGCTGGAGCTTGAACACGGACTCTCTCTCTCTCTGAGGTCTACATCTCTATCGGCACCCTTCAATATCCCATTATGCAGCAATGTCTAACCTAAACTTGAGGTCGTCGCTAAATAATGCATAGCTATATAACAGCTATTTTCCCATGTATTTCAGCAATCGTTTATGTTAGATCTTATGAAGAGTACACAGTTTATTTAAAACTATTACGTAAGGGCTACTCAGTTTTATAAGTTACTGTATTGCCCCTTAATTGCCCTTTCACGTACAGTCTATATTCATGTTATTCAATGAACATTAGCGGAGGAACCCCATGGCTTTACCAGATAGTCAGTAAATGGCCACATAATGGCATACGTTAACGCAGACATTTCTATTCAGTCAGTCCACACCGCGTGCTTTCGGGTGACACGTTGGATGACGTCATTGTTTCTGCAATATTAACTGTAATATCTGAATGCTTCTAGCAATCTCGATTAATTTGTTCGTACGCATAATGTTTCCATTTCCTGTTTAATTATACTTTAATTAATTTTATCTCAGTGTATTAAAAACTAGTCCTGTGATTAAAATTAAGTTTCCGTTAAACTAGAACGTGATTGCGCGCTGTTGTGAATATATTAATGAACCTTTAGGGTCCTACAAGGCGAATGCCATTCCTTATTAAGTGACAGGTATTCTCTCGAGGAGAATTTTACCACGTGCACTTATTATCTCAGTGTAAATAAGTCCCGCAGTTTATTTCGGCAACAAGGTTTAGCAAGCAGAGTGACACTTTGAAGCCTAAAATGAAATGTGAAAGTACCTCCCCATTCAATCTTGTCCGATTTCCGACGGAGAGTTGCTTGTTTGAAGGTTCCCATGCTTGGCCCGGTTTCTATCTGGTAAGAGTAGCATTAAAATGATGACGGGCTTGTAGCGTTGTTAATGAAACCGAAGTACTCGGACAAACCCTGTCCCAGGGCAAATTTGTCCACCACATATTCCACCCGACGGGCTTGTAGCGTTGTTAATGAAACAGAAGTACTCGGACAAACCCTGTCCTAGGGCAAATTTGTCCACCACATATTCCACGAGTACTGGCCTTTTTATATCATGCAGATTTGGCTATGATTAAAATAAACCTAATCCTTCTTGTAAAGCGATTTTATATTCTGGCAGTGGGAAAAATTATTTGTACACTTCAAGTGATTTTTATTGAAGACCCTTTTTTTAAAGTTTATGTTCCTTCAGAACGGAATTTACTAAATGTAGGCTGACGCAATGAATGATGACCACGCAAAGTGTGAAGACACTGAATGCATTATAAAATAATAATAGAGTTTAGTTATTTTGAAATTAATTTGCTAGGCTATTTTAAATGAACTGTACTACAACCCCAATATAAATTACAAATATGCAGAGAAAATCGCATTCCAAATGAATGGAGAAATTCTGTTATAACCCTAATATCTAAGAAATATGACAGAAGGGAACCCAAAAACTACAGACGAGTTAGTATTCTCAACACCTGCTATGAGATGTACTCTAAAATCCTTAATATGAAACCGCAGAAGTGATCAGAATTATTTATGACTGAAACGCGAAATGGATTCCGAAAGGGACGGTCATGCACGGACCCAACATTTTGCTTTAAATTATTAATTGAAAAAAAGGGAATTTAACTTGGATACAAATTAGCTGTCTATAAATTATGAGAAAGCATTGGATAACACAAAAGACAGATTTTATTTAACAGTTTGAAATCTAGACATATCCCAGACCCACTGCTAAAAGAAATAGTGGATATTTACACACAAAACAAAATATTGATAAAATGTGACAACAAATTATCAAAACCGGTAGAAATTAATAAATGAGTACTCAAAGGTTGCCATCTTTCACCTACACTATTTAATATATATTTAGACGAAATAATAACCAAATGGCAAAATCAAGACATAACCGGAATCAAACTTAAAAAAAAAAACAACTGTCAACGCTGTTATTTGCAGCTGACCTAGTCATAATAGCAGACACAGAAGATAACCTACAGAAAGCTGCGCACAAATTAAATCAAATAATAACAGAATATGGTTTAACTATATCTGTACAGAAAACAAAATCGATGGCATTTAAAGGGCGAGGTCCAGTGAGAACTAAAATTGTAATAGGTAATAAAATTATAGAACAAGTAAATTTGTTTAATTATTTAGGAAATATATCTTATGAAGGAGAACTGGAGATTAGTAACAAATTAAATCACTTTTTGAAAATTACAGGTATTTTAAATAATGTGTTTAGACCACAAAACCCCATTAGGAAAACAAGAATAAAACTACAGAGAACACGTACACTAGCGCTTCCAGTCTTGTTATATGGCAATGAAACTTGGACTATTAAAGCAAGTGACGCCAGAAGAATAGCAACAGCAGGGATGAAATACATGAGAAGAACAGCAGGATACACTTGGACAGATTACAAAACAAATGCGCAAATTACATAGGATTTAAAAATAATACCAATTTTGAAAAAATACTGGAATACAAGAGAAACTGGATACAACATGTAAATAGAATGCCTCGAAATAGATTACCCAGGGTAATGAAACACTGCTCCCCAACTGGCAGAAGGAAACATGGTAGAACTTTGAAGAGACTTCTGGATACGTGAGACTGCAACGGGTCAACAAGTGGCCCAAATCCATGACAGATATGAAGATGATGATTATTATTATTATTATGGTTGCAGATTTTTTTTTAATTTTAATGGGCAGCTAAGAGGATCCTGCGCTGGGACTAAGAGAAATGTCGTCTGTATAATCTGTGTGTCCACTGGTGTAGTCAGACAGCAAAGACAGTTCTGCCCACCTTTCGTGGAAAGTCTACTGCTAATTAGTCCCTTCTCTGAACATGCCTACCAACAGCACATTTAATGAGGATTCACAAAGACAAGTTGCAGGAGAAGACACACGCATAAGAGACGCTTTGTCATCGTTACCGAGCCTCTTCTTGTAAAGTAAGCAGTCTGAAATCTCCGTTTGATATCCGGGTACAAACACCATAAACAAACCCACAGTTCATACCACAGAAGGGCGGACACCGAGTGACCCATGAACTTTAACCGTATTTGATCCTTTGTGCAGCTAAACAAACCCACACGTTGAAGCATTATATCTAAACGTTATACAATTTGACTATATTCTTTATGAAAGTAACCGAGGAATACTATATTCGAAAGGATTTGTCCGGTTCTTTAGCCGGAATCTTCTTCGATAAGGAAACTACCGACTGCATTTCCCATTTAAGGAGACTAATGAAACACTGAACAAGGAATACATTTATAGCAGTCTCTTCTCGTCTGACCAAGAGCCTAAGGAACACATATTGCGATAAAAGAAATATATTGGCCGAATTAGTGTATGATACTTCAAGAATTCAGTCCGTGCTGGAAATGTCGTCTGTTCTCGTCCATGTGTACGTACTGTGCACAAAGTGGCCTTACAGTATTGTACCTGTTGAAAGTTCTTTTACCAGTTTCATTCCTCATGATGTAATTTGCCTTTTTTCAGTGCAGTTCTTTTTAAAAAGCCCATTGCCTAACAATTGAATCTTCACTTAGTAAAAGGTATTCTCAGATTCTGGGCTTTAATTCAGGCCCAACTAGTCGGGTGTTCCCCACCCTTGTACCCGATGATGGACACAGGTCTCTGGCAGAATTTTGTCATTAATTTTTTTGTGTACTTAAAACATTAGATAGCAAACAACGTCCAAACTGACTAGTGCTAATTGTTCTTCAAAACCTTACATAATTTTAATTACCAATTGCTTTACTGGTGTGTGTTGTTTTGTTTAAGAGGGTCTTGATTCAAATTGAAGTAACAACTGGAGGACAGTAACCTCGGAAATGAATGTTTCACAGAAATACTTCAGTTACCATTACGTCCTATTTTTCTTCCATGTTGGCATAATCAAGATACCGCACTCTTAATAAAACTATTACATAACTAATAGAAGGAGTTTTGTGTACATTACAGTGAATTTTCAGCCGAAGTTAATTTACTAAAATTTGTTTGAACTTACTTTGTCTAAATTGTCGCCTGCTTTTAATCTCCAACAAACACCCCATACTCTGAAACTCTATTTTTATACATAGCAGGTTCAAGCCAAGCCTTTAAAAGATGCCGGTAAAGTAAGCTTGTCGCTGGGGTGGGGCAGCTGAATTGCAATTACACAGATTAAGAGAGTGAATGTAGGTTCCTGTTTGTGCTCGGAGCTTTATTTAAGCTGCGTGGTGTACCATTTTGTGGCATGACCAGAATAGTAATGTTCTCCACTTGCAAATAATTTGCATGGCCATTAACTTGCACAAATTTAATTCCTGGTTGAAGGAAGGTTCTGTGAAACGCAGTTTGAAATTAAAAAGCCCTTCTTGTACCGTACGCATGTTACACACAACTGTTGTTCCGATTTCTTACACCAGCACCTTCCATCCTCTTCTGACTTTACTGAGTGCATTCAGTTAATTTCTGAATAGACAGTTAAGTTAGTCTCATGTTGAAGATTTTAATACCACAGTTAGACAGCAACAGCGTGGAATTTCACCTCAGTTGGTTAAGAGGGACGGAAATAGTAGGGAGAATCTCATTTACGTCTTCAAATAAAATATGGCTTTTACTGCTTGGAAAATCGTTAAACATACAATTTCTTAACAGGATGTGAAAAAAAATCCAACAGATGCAACAGTATGCAGATATTTATTCACTGCAAAACTACTCTACATGTTTCGGGTGTCACAGCACCCATCATCAGGAGTATTAAAAACTGTACCCGCAGCCTCCGGT
>Ga0123357_10004254_pt1 | contig 16727 bp, 13 predicted proteins | sample TergutEmb28metaG_FD_89873 | JGI IMG/M metagenome (GOLD analysis project Ga0123357, IMG submission 89873) | Embiratermes neotenicus P4 segment gut microbial communities from Petit-Saut dam, French Guiana - Emb289 P4 | ecosystem: Host-associated > Arthropoda: Insects > Digestive system > Gut ... | reverse complement strand
CTCCAAAAATAACCCAAGTAGAAGATAATATTAAAAACGAATACACAAGATTAACACACTCTTTGTCGAATATTACAGATATACCACATTACAAATCGGTATATACAAAGGACCCCCACCCCCTCTTGGAAGTAAGTTTAGAATAAGCCTTTGACATTAAAGACACCATATATTTTGCCATCACCTTCATTAAACGAGACTAGAATAATTTTTATTAAATATGGCATTTGTGCTGAAGTGTGGGCCAAAAAGTTTATTTATGACACTGGATGGAATTTACAGTAAAAATGAGATTTTGCAAGTGTGACTGTGTTCTGCCAATATGTCCTTGGAATGTAAATATCCATGTAATTCTTAATGTGAACTGGTTATTTTTGTTACAGATTTTATTATCCTCAGGGTAAACCCACTAATGAGCATTGTGGAGATGCTGTTTATCAGAAAGTATCATCAGTCTTCCAGCAGTTTCCAAACCAGCAAGTGCCTCGTGAGAAGTTTGATATTGTCGCCAAGGTTTGTGTTCATTATTTATTATATTTTCCCCATTGTATGTTACTACTACGTTAACCTAAGTTTTGTATTATCTGTCTTTCCCATCAGGCTTGTCAGTGTCCTGTGTACTGGAAGATTCCATTATTCATTGCAGCTGGAGGAGACAAACTTGGTTACGTGGAAGCTAATACCTTTATTGATTTCTGGAAGAAGTAAGTATGATTATACTATGTGTAGTAAGTGAATCGGATCTGGCATCTTATGGACTCATTTTCTGACAGAACTTTTGCCGGATATCCTGAATTGTAACTTCTGTCTCTTTGTAAGTGTGCAAACTAACTAAATTCACAGAGCAGAGCTTCCCATGAGAAGTTAATAATCATTTAGCTGGTCAAGAAATTGTTTGCCTGTTGTGGAGAATGAAGCTTTATTGCTGTGTTCACAAGTACATGCTACCTATAAATGTGCTGGGTTTACAAAAGTCATTGTTACTTCCATCAGTTGTGAATCACAATTTATAAGCATTCTTCTCAACAGTAGCAAATATGTATAAATCATTCAGGCTTGTTTTGTCTTCATGGGTACTGGTCTCCCCATTTTTTCCTTGATCATCATACTTTAACCAGTTGCAGTAAATCATCAGAATATGTCATTCTGTTTTATTGGTTAGGAGAGAATATAAATTCACAATTTTTACTTGTTCTAAGTCTCAGTGTCTACTGCACTATTCTTCCAAGTCTTAGAATAGTAATTTTTACTACCATAAATCCCAGAACCATGTTACATTCCTTTTAGTATCTACAAGCACTACAGTGTATTTTCAACAAAACTGCTATGTGCTTGACACAACAAAACTTTTATTATTATTTATGTTTCTTACCCCTGATAATCTTTTACCATGAATGATGTGATAATCCAGTTATATGGACCTCAAAAGTGCAATACTGCTCCTCAGTGTTGGCTGCTACAGGTTGTTGTTGTTGTTGTTGTAATCATCAATGCCATCACCATCATCATTGTCATTATCATCATCTTGAAAATATTTTCTCCTCTGTTCAGAGTTCTGTCGACATGCCATGACAAGCCATCTAGATTTATCTACATCATGACAAAAGGTACACGTGAATTCCTGGTTCCTGAGGACTTTATACCTTTGGTCCAAGACGTAGTAGACACACATCCGGGTCTCACATTTCTTAAAGAAGCAGCAGAGTTTCACTCCCGCTATGTACATACGGTGAGTACAGTATGCCTCCATTGATGTACTATTTTCATTTGAAAGGCATATATTACAACTGTTTTGTAGGCTATTTATATCTTAATAGGCTTATACAGAGTGAGCTGAAAGTTCCTGTGCCCCTGTGCAACTGCATCCTGTTGGCACAGTCTTTTAATTTTTTTTTTAAGTGTCTGGGTTTGATGAAATAAGAATTCTGAAATTGTGAAAATATATAATGTGATATTCTCGGTCAATAACACCACATGGTCTCATAGATGGCTGTGAAGGTGGAAGCAGATTTGTACCACCTACAAGATTACGTGGTATCTTAACCCAGAAAACTATGGGCTAAACGTCTGCATGACAGCCTTCACTGTGATAATGAAAACTCTTCCCACTCTCAGTTCTGTCATTGGATTTTCCTAGAGGATGGTCTTACTGCAGACACTGCACTACGTTACAGTGTTTTCAGTGAAATATTAGATTTGAAGGCTATGTGGCCACTCAGGATAAAAAAATCAGATATTTAAATGTCTAAAAGGGATTCTCTTACTTTTTTATTTTTGTTGTGCATTGAGGATCCAGCATATATGACATTATTTCCACATTCCTTAATCTTAAAGATGTCATCACAGATTTAAGTGAAACCTTCCATTTGGTTGAATATTGCATGTATTTGCAAACAATATACAATCTTTAGATGCATGTCTGTAAGGATATGGAGGCTATTTCTAATGTGGGTAAGTGAAAACTATCAGAACTTAAATATCTATGGGAGTAAGAGATGAACTAACCACCATAGTCTGAGCATTTATTAATGTATTTTTCAGTTTGTTATTTAACAGCACATTCAGTTTCTAAGATTGTACTGGTATAGTGTTGGTAATGGATTGATGAATGTGGAACAGTGGTGGAATGATACTGACAGGGAAAGTCCAAAGTACTTGGGGGAAAAAAACTGTCTCAGTGCCACTTTGTCCAACGTAAGTCCCACATGGACTGGCCTTAAATCCAAGCCAGGTATCTGCTGTGACGGGCTGGCACCTGACTACAGCCAATACTAATAAAACTCAAGAAGAGTTGTTTTTAAGGTATGTCCAATAGGAGCACTATGTTTAACATGTCACATACATAAGTTCTGGAAGAAATGCTGATTCACGGAGCCTGTCCACAAGACTAAATATAGCAGTCCTCCACTGAATTTGGTACTTTATTGATAGCAGACACCTGGTGAAACTTTGTTACATTCAAGGTGATGAACAAAATTGGATCAAACGTCCTTCTGCTGTAAAGAACACTGTTATGACCACCAAGTCAGAAGTACATATATGCATGACATATTGTTGATGATCAGTGTGCTTATTATTTCACATGTGTCATAGGTAATTGCACGTATCTACTACTGCGTGAACAGGTCATGGAGTGGTCGCATTACATTGCCAGAACTTAGGAGGTCAAACCTCCTCCATGTTATACAACTTCTTGAGGAGGAGGAAGACATTAACCAAGTGACTGCGTACTTTAGTTACGAGCATTTCTATGTCATATACTGCAAGTTCTGGGAGCTGGACCGTGACCATGATCTTTACATTGACAAACTGGATTTGACAAGACATAGTGATCATGGTGAGTGTGTTATTAATGTGTCTAAGTTATTTTCCTGAATATGGCTGTAACTGCATTTAAGGACAGAGAGGCAGTACTGGTTCAGATATTATGGACATAATGTTAATTTGAAATGTGCTGCACTATATCACAGGTTTCCACTCATAATTTGTTTTAACCATAAAATCTGTACACTAGTTATATGGAAAATTTTAATGTGTTTTAATCTGTTTGGTGACAGTTCACTGCATGGTTGAGTAGGCAATAACCCATTTTCGTTGTGTGTGTGATCTCTATAAAATCAAAATAGCACTACACTGGGAGATCCAATCCACCTATGCTTAATTTTCCTTTCTACTTTACACAAGGGTTTATATCTGAATATGCAGTAGTTACTGCTTTGTACATTTTGATCCGTTAAAGGTCAATGCAGGAGGTGGGATAGTGTAGTGTGTATAGAGACTAAAGCTATGGACAAGACATTCTGGCTTTTGAATCCCAGCAGAGAAGAGAGATTTTCTGTCATACAGAATGTTCAGACAGGCTCTGGGGCCCACCCTGCCTCCTGTTCAATGGGTACCGTGATTCTTTCTCTGTTGTAAAGTGGCTGGTGCAGGAAGATGATCACCCACCTTTTTCTAGTGTTGAGGTTAAGAATGAATGGAGCTGTATGTGTGCTTGCCCTATATTCCTTCATGGTGTGGACAAGGAAAAACTCTGCTTTTACCTTTTAAAAATAAACACACAGTTACTGGGATGAGTACCGTGCTCTTCTGGGTTATAACACTGCAAGTAGTGGTAATTTCTTCCTAATATTTCGGGACGACCTATTAGTCATCCTCAGGGGTCTTGAACCCTGAGGATGAGACCAATAGGTTGTCCTGACATCCCCTTTAACCCTGAAGATGGGACTGATAAATTGTCCTGCGACATTGGTAAGAAATTACCACTGCTCAGTGCATAATAACCCAGAAGAGAGCAGTTCTCAGCTACTTTGCAGCGGAAACCTGAAATCATGCATTCACTGGGATCATTTATTTTTGTATTGTAATTCTGAACTCACTTTCTCATTTCAGTGATTTCATTATATTATGTTCATTAACTAGAGGTAACTTAAAATGTGAAACTAATAGACAGTTCAGGAGCAGAAGGAAGGAAAACTGAGAGGTAAAATTAATTAACCTGAAACAGGCAGTAAACAAAACTATTAGACAGTTTATATATAAGTCACTAACAACATCTATTTTAATATTTTCCATATTTTTTTTTGCATTGGATAATTATTAATGAGTTCAACAAAATCCATTTAAGGTTAGTTTGCATATTTTACCGTTACATATTATTATCTCCTACATGTTCTGGCCCTTCCTGGGCCATGATTATGGAGAAAACATAAAAGAGATGTATAAAACATTTGTATGTATCATTAGGAAATGCAGCTTGTGATTGTGTCAAACATAGTAGCACGTTCGATATGTATGTTATGAATATTAGTTAAAACTTGAAAGATTAAAATTATTATTAACAAAAGTGTGTTCAATATGAACATATAAAGTTGCAGTACAATATAAAATTTGCATTCAGACATTCAAACAATTTATCTTTATTTTTATTCTGCATTTTTGCCTATGTTTTCTAAGCCTTACTTTTCTAACAAAAATTATTTAATCTTTCAATGATACATCCGTGTTGTGCTCCAGTCAGTGGCCTGTATGTAGACTGAAATTAGTAACCTTATAAATCGCTGTGTTGTGCATGATGGTTTATTGATTAAATATATATTAGTATTATTTTAAAATTTCTTCTCCCTCCCATTCAGGCTAAATGCAGAATGCATTTCATCTTTCTCCATTTTATCACCCTAATAATATTTGGGAAAACATACAGTTTGTATTTTCTCTAACCTCATGTTATGTGTTGAATATGTGGACTTACCTGTGGTCATGTTATATGTATAATATGTGGACTGACCTTTGGTCTCCTCAGGTATTGTCCTCAGACACTTTCAATTTGTGTTATTCTCGTAGGGTGAGAGTTCAAGTTTTGTACCAATATAAATTTAGAAATGTGCAAATGTTAGATATCGTTCACAAGACTGGTGAAGTCCTATACATACTCACATCCTATGTTGACTATGTCATAACCTAACCTTCAAAATGTGTTTTATTTTTCCAGCTCTGTGAGACTGATTGGTAGAAATGTTGTTCCAACTAGATTAATGATATGCATCTCATGGTGTTTTGTAACAAACAAGTACAAATATTTCAGCTTTCATAATTGATATAAATGTAGCAAAGATTATCTTTCATCATCCCTACTTAATGCCATTTAAAACTGTGCCATACTGTCATGCTCTTTCAGTTTAAAAAGTCCACTGCAATATTTTACATTTGTATTTCAGTCTCTTTCTGCTCTTTCGCCCCAGTGGCTGAATACTTGTCCAATAAGTAATGTATAAATGTGTTACATTGTGACTTACAGCACTCTCATCACGCATAATAGATCGCATCTTCTCAGGAGCAGTGACACGTGGGCATCGACAGCACTTACATGATGAAAAAATGAGTTACACCGACTTTGTGTGGTTCCTTTTGTCTGAAGAAGACAAAACACATCCAACAGCTATTGAGTACTGGTTCAGGTAAATTTTTTATGTATTATGTAATATCCAAAAATTATCTCATATTCAGGATTGGTGTTTCTCAGTTATTATGCTACAGTACAGCTTTTTGCAATATTTTCAGTCCATATATATTTCTACAGAATTAAGAGCAGTTCACAAAGTGAGTTATTGTTCAGTTCTGTTTTGTTATCTTGCACACTTTTTTTCTTAAGTTGTTGCCACCACAGTATGTTTTATTATGTCTCTGTATTTTTTGTGTGCAGTAAAATTAATTTAATCTGGCCACTGATAGTCTGGAAATCCTGATGGTTTGGCACGTGGGGAAAATAGTCCCTCGTTTAAGTATGATTTTTGACTAGAAGTTTTGCTCTTCACTCGTTACTTTTTGTTGTGCTGTCTGGACTTTATGGAGGTCATCAGGCTACTATAATGTCTTGAGAAGATCCCAAAATGAATACACCATGTACTGCTGGCAAAATGAGTTCTTAGAAACCTGACATAATTAGGATGCTTTAAGGCAACGGGAGCTAAGTGTGGTTGTGGTTTCATACAACAATAGATCATTAACTATCTAAGAAGCAGAAGGACCATATACAGTAGTTTATGGCATCCTGTGAAGGTGTGAAGGGCCTTTTCAAGTGATACACATTGAAAGAGACTAAAATACTGCAATTGTTAAAGGTGATGTATAAGTGGATAACAACATTGTGTTCCAAAGGAAGACCTGTGAATGGACTCATGATAATTGAAATAGCTCGGTCTTTTTATGATAAAATGAAAATAAGTGACAAGGCAAGTTCTCCGAGGACTGGGCTGAAAAATCCTTGGTTGCTGGGTTCAAGGAATTCTGCTGTACCACACTTTATGATTAGCAGTTTTTGGTCTTGATAGTTTATTTTCCTTTTACTGTTATTAGCTGTTACTTATTCATACAGTGTTTTATTCTGTTTCATTTTTGTATGAATCATAGTAATTTAATGACAGTTGATATAGGAATTTAGTACATAACAAAGAATAGAGTACACATAGTTTGCCATATGTGTGCATGCACATTACAGTTTACTGTAATACCAGCTTTGCTATTTCTCAAGTTGCTGACTACATTTGAGTGTGTCATCGTGCGGAATATGTTAAGAAGTGGTAGCTTGGACTGTTGAGAGTAAGTTTGAGATCTCTGTCTTAAAGGTAACTGTCTTAAATATGGACTGAGAGACATGTCAGTCCTGAAATGTTGTACTCTACATACAGCACTGATAAACAAATGTGTACCATCATGGTCCCTTTAATAAATGTCAGTTACAGTGTGGGTCTGTTCTAATGGATGTATTCTTTACACAGATGCATGGATCTGGATGGTGACGGTTACTTGTCCATGTATGAACTAGAATATTTCTATGAGGAACAGCTTCAGAGGATGGAAGCCATTGGTATTGAGACTTTACCCTTTGAAGATTGTCTCTGTCAGGTACACTTTACCATAATTTCGTATCTACAAATTATACAGAAATAATAGTGTTCTCATACAAAATTCTGCATCATACAAGTTGTAAAGTTTGTTAAATTATAATTCACATACCACTTCTTTATTTATGTCATAGTTCAGCAAATTCCATGATATTCCTTTTTGTATGACACTATGGGCAATTGTAGCACAAGGTCTCCTTATTTGTAAATATATTAGTAGGACTGCTTTGAGAGGGGTGAGCCCATTGCATGGTCCCAACCTACACAGGACAACATAAACACTGAGAAAATGCTGACATACTTTCATGCCCACATGGATTAGAACCCATGGTCCCAGTGTTCAAGTGGTGGAAGGCAGTACATGCTTTGTACTGCACAACCACTGTCACTTGTTAACACAGCATGATAACCATCTCTAATAGACTTCTGAGATGATGACATATGATATTTTCTTCCTTCTTTACAGAATTTCAGGATGTTAGACATAGTCTCCTTATGGTCATTGACTGCTGTATTTCAGAGTTGTATGTGTTGTGTATACACTTTTTGGCTGTTTGCCAACTGCATTGACATTACTGATGAAATAGTGGGTTATGTACTTATAGCAGAACTGTTCTCTGTTTTGTACAGTTAATTATTTTATTTTGTTGCTCTCTGCCACTCTGGTGGCAACAGAATTCTTATTGAATTACAGTTTCTCTGTAAGTGTTACTGTTAAGCACGTGAAAATACAAATCTGATGCTGTGGCTATTTCTGCACTTTCTTTCCAAGACACGGACAAAACAGCATATGCTTGATTGCAGTTATGACATTTGTGCTAGGTATTTGGATAGGTAACTCTACTTTGATGTGTATGCCTTTGTTACTGTGATTATATTAAGCTTTAGCATGACACACACAAAATGGTAAGGAATTAGAATGTGTGGCTATTGTTGAAACATTGTAACTGACTGGCTACCAGCTTGCATTTAGAGGACGTGACATACTTTACCATTCTGAACACGGGCACACCTCCTTGTTCTTGCTGCACCTTCATCACTGAATATTCATTCTTCTCAGTGCTCTCATACAGAAGGAGCATTATGTGTAGATATGACAATTAGCCCTTGAGACTGAACACAGTAGATGTGTATTCCACAAAGTACATGAAGCATTGCTTTATACACACACATACATAAATACATATACACACACACATATATATACATACATATATATATACGTACACACATACATACATGCATCCATAACCTTCGCTGATGATTTAATAATATTAACAAAAGGAGAGTCAATTGTAGAAGCTGAAAACTACATGAATTTGGAATTGAGGAAAATCTCAGACTGGGCTCAGAAGAACAAATTAAAGTTCAATGAGAACAAATCAAAAGTACTGGTTATATCTCGCAGGAAAAGAAAAAAAGGAAGTGGAAATATACTTAAATAATTAAATTTTGGAACAAGTTAAGAAAATAAAATATCTTGGAATTATTTTTGATAGTAAAATGACCTTCAGAGACCATGTAAAGTACGTTGAAGAAAAGTGTACAAAGTTAATATTTACCCTTTCGAAATCGGCAAAAGTGACATGGGGACTGAAGCACATGGCACTGAAAACAACATACGCAGGAGGCATACTACCATTAATTTTATATGGAGCCCCAGTGTGGAAAGGTGTTTTGGACATTACATGTTATAAAGCCAAGCTAATTAGAGTACAAATGCTAATAAATACTAGAATTGCAAAGGCTTATCGAACAGTGTCAAACGAAGCACTATGTATAATAATGGGCTTAATACCTATTAATATAAAAATAGAGGAGACAGCAAAGTACTACAAAAGTGTAAAAGGACAAGGAAACCTGTTCGATCGGGAAATGGAAGTAAAACACTGGACACACCCAGCAAATACAGTCGAAATTATCGATGGTCAAGAAGACAGTAAACACAGCATACATGTTTACACAGACGGCAGTAAAAGCGAACACAGAGTAGGATCCGGAATAGCAATATTCAAAGACAGCAAATTAATAGGAACGAAAATATACAAATTAAATGGGTGTTGTTCGAATAACCAAGCTGAACAACTGGCAATACTAAAAGCACTAGAAAACATACAATTTTTGGAAACTAACGACAAAACAGTACTAATATCTACAGATAGCAGAATAACATTAGAATTGCTCAAACCCGGAAGAACCACACATATCTCATCGAAAAAATTAGAAAGAAAGTGATCAAAATGGAGAATCAGGACTGGAAAATAGAATTCACCTGGATCAAGGCACATGCGGGACACCACGGGAACAAGCTAGCAGACCAAACTGCAAAAGAGGCATAAACTAACAGTGATATTGAGTGCTACAAAAGGATCCGCAAGAGTACAGTGAGGAGAGAATTAAGTGATAACAGTGTAACAAAGTGGCAAGGTGAATGGGACAACAAACAAAAGGTGGAATCACGAAATCATTTTTTCCCAAAATAGCAGACAGGTTAAAATTAAAAATTAATGTGACTCCAGATTTTACAACGATGGTAACAGGACACGGAAATATTAAGGCATATTTGTACAGATTCAAAATGAAGGACAGCCCAATGTGCCCCTGCAAAAGAGGAGAACAAACAATAGACCATATATTATTTAACTGTGAACTAGTGGAGCAGGAACGAGACACACTTAAAGCTGCAGTACTAAGGTCAGAAAACTGGCCCATGAGCAAAGATATACTTATAAACAAATATTGTAAAAACTTTAAAAAATTCACGGACAGTCTATCCCTTGATAAACTATAGAGAGAAAAAAAATTACTCACAGTTAAGTCGACAAACCTGTACATAGAAAAAGTAAGAATTCTTAGATGATAAGGTTAATTGTGTAAGATATCAACAGTGCATGTAGTATTACTTACAGTAATGGAGCGTGCAGAATAAATAATAATAATAAAAATAAAAACACACACACATATATATATATATATATATATGTATGTTTTATCTAAATTTAGTACTAAATTATTAGCAGCAAACCACTTAATTATATGAGAGAGAACTAAATTTGCTACTGAATAGAAATTTTCAAAATTTCTACTTGAAATTATGTCACTAGTATCATCATCAAATAGTAATGTTTCTGATGCAGAATTTATTCCGAGGGGAAGGTCCTTTATTTATATTATGAGCAGATGAGGCCCTAGTTCTTGATGGAAAAAGGTGCAGTAGTATTGTGCTAATATAAAATACTGTGATAACTGCAGTAAGAAAAGTGGAAATGAAGGTTGAGTGAAATGGCATTACAAAAAATAAAAGTATTTTTTTCCCCCCTATATTAGATGCTGGATATGATTCATCCTACAGAGCCAAGAAAAATCTCTCTGGGAGATCTAAAACGCTGTAAAATGACACCCATCTTCTTTGATACATTTTTCAACCTAGAAAAATATCTTGACCATGAGCAGCGTGATCCATTTGCTTCACAGCGGGACCATGATACTGATGGTCAGGAGGCAAGTATTGTAATATATTAGTGTAGTACAGGTAATGCTTGACCAGTTTCTCCATTAATGGTAAGCTTGTACATTAATGACAGTGTGTTTAATGCCATGTATTATAACTGACAATTATGTAACCATTCTCAACACATGTTCTACTGTGATGCCATAGCAGTAAGACAGTACTTATTTCATTTTGATTTTTGCAATTATTTCACACACACACACACTATTATTGTCATATTTTAACACACACATTAGTTATGACTGATACTTCTTATTCATTGAAAATGTGTTTTTTTTCCTAATATTAGAAATTAATAATTTTTGTTACTTTTAAATGTTAGTGCAGTGTGCTAAAACTGTCATTTTGCATCTTTTATATTATACAGCTGTCAGACTGGGACCGCTATGCGGCTGAAGAATATGAACTTCTTGTAGCTGAGGAAGGAGCAAATGATCATCAAGATGAAGCGTAAGTTTCAAATCATTTTTGTATTTTAATGTAATTGCTTTCATAGTTTTTCATCAAAGTTACAGCTATTCAGGAAAACCAACACTTGGCTTTATCAGCCAGTTGAACTGCACATAGCTACATGTCTCTTTGTACATCTCTCTAACTCTTTCATGCAGTCACTGCATGGAACAGAGTCATCCTTAAGGTGCTAATAGGTGCTGAGCTAATCAAAATATTTTATATTTTATGGAACCTAAAAGCTAATTACTGTGTTCACAAGAGTGTGCTATAGATCTCTGTCCTGAGTTTAGTCCTCACTCTTATATGCACTGAATTAAGATCCGTCTTAAATATTATCTTCCCACTTATTCATATTTCTTTTTTAGTTAGATTATTCTTACGTAAATAATTTCCCAGCCATGATACTTTTCCTTCCCATCTTTGCCTCCTTGATTTGATCACACTAATAACATTTGATGAATTGTACAAGTTGTGACATGCCTTTTTAATATTAGCTTCATCATCTTTCTCTGACTTTGTGTCTCTTAGGTCCAAATATTCTACTCAGCAACCTGTTTTGAAACCAGGCTTAATGTATATTCTTCCCATAGTGTTGGAGATCAAGTCTACACCCATTTTAAACATCATGTATAATATGTTGTGTGAAAGAAGCTTTTACCTTTTGTACAGTATTTCCATGATCCCTGGGGAATAAGTGTGGGTGTGTGGGCGGGAACTGATGAGGCTGTTTCAGAGTTGAGGTTTGTGCACGTGAAAAGGGCTAAGAGTGATCTGAGGGCTCAGATACACGTTTGACTGGGACTTAAGTGACACTTAATGTGTGCCCAAGTAAATGAATTGTACAGTCCTTGAACACCTATTTCTGAAACAACCGTTCCCCATTACAGTCATAACACAGTTTTGAAGCATAGAAATCACTTTTATTTTGTTAGTCCAAATGAAAGATGCGAAAAATACTTACATTGAAGATTACAAAGCTAAAGAAATGTGAAAGTATCTTGAACTGCAAATTAGTAATACATGACTGAAGGGAAGATAAAAATTTTAAATTTATTATTTTCATTATCATTATGTTTAATAAATTATGACTACAGATCATTTATTTATGTTGGGTGAAATGAAAGGAATAAATTTGTTTTCTTATGGTCTCCAATCAGTGGCATGAAAGAACTGCTTATTCTTGTGTGTGGATTTGGTATTTTTTATTATCATTGTTGTTGGTGTTTACAGGGTGTTGGATGATGAAATGTAGCCATCATACTGGCATTAGTAAGTAAAACATTCTTAACCCTGAAGTTTGAATGTGTCCAGTTTGCTGCTTACTCAAGATCATGTGCTTGGTTTATTTTGTTTCATTGTTTTATGAATCCATGACAGAGAGTAAAGTTATAATTATTGAAACCATCAATATACATAGTATATAAATTGCTTTTAAACAGGTTTTATATATGGTCTTTTGACACTACAATTTAAGAAGTATAATGGTTGATATGGTGTTAAAATATTCACATAATTCAGCCATTTATAATATGCATTTAGTTCTCAGTTTACGGTATAGTTAATCTTAAAGTAAAGAATTTTATCATACCTTACTGTGTGAATAGGTTTTCTGGGGTGTTGTTGTATGATTCCCATAAGAAATATGATCCAGAGGTACTGTTGTGCAACTATTATAGAAAAGTCCATATAGTAATCACACTTTGGTATGCCAGGGTGAATTGCAGTGTCACCAAAAGTTTGTTTTAAGAAGACAGGCAATGTACATATAAACATAACATTGAGGCGCTTTCATAAAACCATTGTTGCCTTGGAAAAGCAATAAGTATTACATATTCTGAATGTGTGTGGTATGTAGCCTTAGTTATCAAGCATGCAAAGTCTGTGTGCCGTATTATATTGTCATTGGTGTTGTGTTTGTATGATATTTTTCCCCATTATCTCTTAACAGACTGTTTTCATAAAAAACATCGTAATATTTATATTAAAATTTAAAAGTGCTTTAATTGCAATTATTAATTAGTTAAATAATAGTGGGGTAGGTACATAGAGTAATGGTACACATTTGTAATGGTTTTCGTCCCGTCTGTCTGGTCTTCAACAGCTTGTCCTTCAAATTTGTTTCTTATTGATTTATCACCAACATTTTGGTGAATTGTAATGTGAACAAAGTATGTGTTATTGTTTTTGTTGAATGTACACTGTAATGGTGTGCACTGAGCAGATGCATTCAATGGAAGAAATTAGAAATGTTATGCTGATTTCCTTTTCTTATGTATTTGATGCCATAAGCTCAAATATTTTAAGTAAATATTTATATCTCAACATTTTGACCTATAAATTGTTGAGTATATGAACTAATGATTATACCTCATGTAAGAATTGAACTGATGATTGTATGCTTGCATAAGAATTCTTGTTTAATTTTATCAAAAGCCCCTTAATTTACAGGAAAAGTACATTGACTGTAAAGTGTACTTTATTTATCTGAAATATTTTATAGAATATTTTTCACTCTAATAAATGTTTAGTGAGTTGTATTTTTGATATAAGCAGAAACACATTTGGTCACCATTTAAAGTGTCCATTAATTTTATAGTATTTTAATATAAATTTGAAAGTGCCGAATGTTTGCAAAAATACCCACTGTCAAATCCTATAAAAATGTATTCAGTGGTTCTTGAATTATTTTGTGCATATAGATGGACAGACAAAATGAAGGACAGAGTGTTTTAATAGGTACTCCACTTGTTTAAAAATTGGAAAAAATGGCACAACTGCAGTATGTCAATAAAAATAATAAAAAGGCTGTCAAGATAGCTGATCTTCTGGTTGATACATGAACTCGGGTCCTTTCAAATACAAGGCATGAGTGGTAACCCTTCAACCATTATGTAAAGTGTCGCAACACACCCCTTTAATATCTACTAATGCCTTTAATGAACTGAAATTGATATCGACAGGAGTGAGTGTGGGATAATTTGTGGAACTAGGGTGACAGGTGCCTGTAAGAACTGAAGAAAACTGCAAGGTAGTCGTTCAGGATAGTCACTCTCCTGACCAAGATTCGTAGGTCTTGAATGGGACTCCCCCAGCCACATTAACTGTGATGTCATAATGTATTAATATGGTAACCCCTTTAGGATTTGCCCATGCCTGCTTAATCAATTTCCAGTTTGCTTGGGCAAATTTTGTTTCTTTGTTCAATGAGTACTTACACCATGATTTGCCCAGTCATATCACAGTCTGCCTGGTTTTTGGGATCTGCCTATAACATGTGCATTAATGAGCAGGACTTAAAGATACTGCTGTCCAGTTACCTCAGGAGATTTATTTTATGAGTTGACAAGTGGAGATTAGCAACATTCATGTATGGTAATGGACTTTTCTTTGAGTTTTTCTCATTTATTTTAAGTTAATTTTAGTATGGTAACAGTGCCATTTCTCTTATATGTCAGCTCCAGAATGGTCACATAAAGGAATGCAAATACACTCTTAGACAGTGATTACACAATAGAATGAAGATGGTTAGGGTGTAGGGGCTGTTTATTGACCATCATCAGTTTAATCCAGTCTGCCTTTTTGTAGTGATAAAACATTAGTTACCAAAGTTCGGAGATACTAATTAGTGAATGGCTCTGCCTGTCTTATTAGCAGTGTCACATTTTATGTCTCCTGAGTTTATGGGACAGTGACTCTTGCTAGGAGAAGTATAGGTGGGGTACAGCTCTGCAGCTTTGAAAACATTAACCAGCACAAAGTTAAGAACATGTCACAGGATTTTATCAAATAATGAGTGACCATGCACTTAAAACTGAAGTGGATAGACTGCAGAAAATTTTGCAATGTAGCGTTTAGTTCATAAGTGGCACGGTTCAGACTTTTCATTGTTTGGGTCCTAAATTTTCATGAAAAATACTGCTGAGTTTATGAACAGTGCAACATCTTTTGTTTCCAAATAATAGAACAAGACAGACAATGTATATATAATGTAACATAGAGACATGTTTGTGCAACCATTGTTGCAGTGGTAAAGCAATAATTATTACATATTGTGAGTGTGTGATGGTGCCCTAGCTATCCAGCATGAAATGTGCTTGCGCCATAGTTTCATCTGTGGCCTGCCCGGCTCTTCAGTATTGTTCCACTTTATTCATAAATGACAATTTTATTTTATTTATTTTGGGGGGTGGGGGGGGGGGGGGGGTGGGTGGGGTGAGTGTGAGAGGGAAGTTATTGGACATGAAATGTCTGTTTTGATTTTCTCTACAACTTTTGTCTGAAACATTTATCATTCTAAGAAGAACTGAGTGAGATATGATCAAAAATATAAACTGGTCTTCATGTAAAGTACCTATTATTCTTGTCCAGTTTTAATAAAACTTGAATTTTTTGGACAGATTTTTGAAAGCTACTCAAATATCAAATTTCATGAAAATCCATCCTGTGGGAGCCGAGTTGTCCCATGCAGACAGGCGGACAGACATGACGAAGCTAATAGTCACTTTCCACAATGTTGCGAATATGCCTGAAAAGACCTTCACTTAAGTTGCACCTGTTGGCAAAACTGACCAGTGTATTCCAGATGTGTCCTTGAAATCATGCCCTTTTATAGTTTAAGTTCATGACATTTAGAAGATTACTGCTATACACTCATACAGATTGGGAAAGCATGGACCATATTTTGGAAAGCTCTAGAATAACCCACACATCAGAAGTTCTTTTCGCTAGTCTTTAATTCTTTCAGAAATGGAATATAAGTTACTCTTTACTCTCTCTGGTGGATTTAAAATTAAAGTTTCTTTTCATTTATTACAGTTTTATGTTATTATTTTATGACAGTTTGTTTTATCTAACAGCTCAGTTCAGAATGTGCATTAGACAAGCTTGTACAGTAAGTCCTTTTTGTTCACTGTAGTTCTGAAAGTTGTATTATGATGGCTGCAGCATTAGCCTTATTTTGTGTATCATATCTCATGTGTTTCAATTCATACATAAATCATAACCTTACTTTCTGTGAAGCAATCTTGTTGTGTGATTGAATGAGATAGTGAGAGGTCAGGAATGTTCTCAAACTGTGGAAATATTTCTGGTATGCAGCAGACATAGGATTTGACTGTCAACCAGAATTGTATTTAATTATACAACCACATTTAATTCCATGTGGTCTAGTGGTCAGAGTTTCTGGCTACAGATACAGAGGTCCCGGGTTCGATCCCCGGCGCTACCAGATTTTCTGGGTAGTAGTGGGTCTGGAACGGGGTCCACTCAGCCTTGTGAGGTCAAACTGAGGAGCTACTTGAATAAAAAAGTAGCGGCTCCAGGTTCAGAAAACAGAGATTAACGGCCGTGGGGACTCGTTG
>Ga0123357_10004251_pt1 | contig 16729 bp, 18 predicted proteins | sample TergutEmb28metaG_FD_89873 | JGI IMG/M metagenome (GOLD analysis project Ga0123357, IMG submission 89873) | Embiratermes neotenicus P4 segment gut microbial communities from Petit-Saut dam, French Guiana - Emb289 P4 | ecosystem: Host-associated > Arthropoda: Insects > Digestive system > Gut ... | reverse complement strand
CCGCCAAACCTGGCTCAAGCGCCATCCAGATGGGCGACCAACTCTGGCAAGCTGACCCCCAGCCCGTAAGCCAACAGATACCAGGACGCCAAGGTGCCCTCGCGCGTCCCGTTCAGTAGATACAACACTGTATTTCGGCTGAGGCCGCTGCGTGCCGCAAGGGCATCGATGGTGAGGCCAGGGTGCGACTGCCTGGCGGCACGCGCAGCCCCGTCTGGCGTGGAGGGGTGGCCGCCGTCTGCTTGTTGTCGGCTTGCGGCTCTAGAGCAGCGACCACGACGACTCAGGCCCCGCCGCCAGCGGCGCCCGTCACCACTGAACCGCCTGCGCCGGCACCGGCCACATCACAGGCAGCACCTCCGCCGGCGCCCGCGCCCACTTCAACTACGACCGCCCAAGCTCCGCCGCCACCGGCACCAGCCACAACCACCATGACTACATCGGGTGGCGTCAAAGCGCCGCCGGCCAGCTTCAGCATCGTCGGCACCTGGCTGGTGGTTGGCAACCAGGGGTTTGGGCAGGCCCAGCCGGGCGCCATCGTCATGTTCAACGGCACCCAATGCAACATTTACAGCCCGCAGGACACCTACCTGTACTCCAATGGCAAGCTCAGTATCACCGGCCTGCTGGGCGGCAACTTCAGCTTCCTCGTCAATTACAAGGACGACAACGACATCGACCTGGTCGACAGCACCATGACCATCTCGCTGTCGCGTTGATCTGGGCCAGGCGCCTCAGGCCCACTTCAATGACAGTTCCCGTTCATTGTCAGCGCAATCAGCCAAATAGAGGTTTATTAGGCTCTGATACGGTATACCGGTTTGCGTAGCAAGCGCCTTGAAATAGTCGACGGTGTCCACGTCCAGCCGGATCGTCACCTGTTTCTTCAACCGCCGGCTGTAAGGGTTGGGCCTGGCGTTCCCGAAGTCGTATTCGTCCCTCATGTCATCTGCCATGTCGTTCATCTCCCGTAAAGTATGCCGCTTCTCGTTTTGTGGCTTTCCTGGCCAATCAAACCGCAACTCATCCATACATACATTGTAATTACGGGACGGCGCTGACACAAGTCGCAGAAACCTAACTAGCAGTTTTGCAAATTAACAAACTGTTAGTTGCCCAGCCAGCGGGTTAGGGCGTCGGCGCATTGGCGCACCTGGGCCAGGCTTACTGCCTCGTCGTCGGCGTGGCATAAGGACGGGTCGCCTGGGCCATAATTCAGCGCGGGGACGCCAAGCGCGCTGAAGCGCGCCACGTCCGTCCAGCCGTATTTCGGGGCCACATCCACGCCGACCGCCGCTACGAACGCTTGCGCCGCCGGGCTGTCGAGGCCGGGACGAGCGCCCGCCGAGGCGTCCAGCACTGTGAACTCCCCCAGCCCGTCGAACAGCGCCCGCATCCTGGCCTCGGCGTCAGCCACACTAACCGACGGCGCAAACCGGTAATTGATCTGCACGGCACACCTATCGGGTATGACATTTGCCGCCACACCGCCGTCGATCATCGTCGCGTTTAGGCCCTCGCGGTACGTTAGCCCGTCCACATCGACCTCGCCGAACATCGGCTGCACCTCGACGACACGGGCCAACACGGGTGCCATCGCATGAATCGCGTCGGTACCCAGCCAGCCACGCGCGCTGTGGGCGGCCACGCCTCGCGTCGTCACCGTGAACCGAAGCGTGCCCTGGCACCCACCCTCGACAAGCCCGTTCGTTGGCTCCATCAATATGGCCAAATCTCCAGACAAAATCTCCGGTTGAGCCGCTGCCAAACGACCCAGGCCATTACGCGACGCGTCGACCTCCTCGCAGTCATAGAAAACCCATGTGACGTCGCGGCTGGGTACCGCTACCGACGTGGCGATGTGCAGCATGACGGCCACGCCGCCCTTCATATCGACACTGCCCCTGCCCCATAGCATGGGCTGACCGTCCGGCCCGTCGATCAAACGGGACGGCAAGTTGTCTGCCACTGGCACAGTGTCCAAGTGCCCGGCGATGATGACCCGCGATGTCCGGCCTAGTTCGGTGCGCGCCCAAACGGTGTTGCCTTGACGCCCGACCTTCAAGTGCGCCACAGCCCGCAGCGCCTCCTCGACGCCATCAGCCAAAGGCCCCTCGCTGCCGCTGACAGACGGTGTATCAACGACAGTTCTCAGCAAGGCGTCCAGGTCGGCAACAGGCAGTGACATAACGCCAGCCTAGCCGACATCAGCACACACTGGACGGACCGTTGGCTGTCGGACCACTGAAGCCGATCGCAATGTTGGCGGGGTCGCTAATATGACAGACGTTTACGACGTAGGACGGCCGCGATGATCACACATCTGCGCGCAACCGCTGCAACCGAACGCACAGTTACGCAGGGACGACGCACCGGCCAACCGGTGCGTGCGCACCAGGTCGTTGACGCACACAGCCACCTCCTGCGCTGACAGACCAGTCACCTCAGCGATTTGCGGCAATGTGATGGCACCATGTTCGACCGCGTCCAAGACGGCCTGATCGGGCGTCATAGCAGGCGCCCGATCTGGAATACCACCACTGCCAGCACCCACGCGAGCACCAGTTGCAGCGCCACGCCGAATGCCGTCCAGCGTCCCCCGATCTGGTGGCGCAGAGCGGACACTGTCGCCGCGCACGGCGTATAGACGAGCACGAACGCCAAAAAGGCAGCCGCTGCCGCCAGCGTGTGACCGCCTGACGCCGCGCCAAACGCAGTGTGCAGCGCCGCCGTCAGATCGCCGCCGCCGAAGGTCTGGCCTAGGGATGAGACGACGGCCTCCTTGGCCGCGAAACCGGCCACCAGCGGTGCCACCAAATGCCAGACACCGAAGCCAGCTAGCGTGAACAAGGGTGCAAACACCCGCGACACAGCGGCGAACAACGAGTTGTCCAGTGACGTGTCACCAAACGTGCCCCCACCGACGCCTACCGGTATGGCCTGCAGCACCCAGACCACCACCACGACGGCCACGATGATGCCCGATGCCGTCTTCAGGAAGTCCACCACCCGGTCCCAAGCGGAGGCCACCACCGCCCGCCAACCGGGACGGTGGACGGGCGGCAAGTCAAGAACCATCGGTAAACCCGGCCAACGCTGCCACATGGCCCGCCGCAAAACCCAACCGACGGCGACCACCAGCACTATCGACAGCACATACATTGCGAACACCGCAGTGCCCGCCCAGCGGCCAAAAAACGCCGAGCTGACAAGCATATACACGGTAAGACGAGCCGAGCACGATGTGAATGGCACAAGTAAAGCCGTCAACCGCCGTTGACGGGGATCCGTCAAGTCGCGTGTCGCAATCACCGCCGGAACATTGCAGCCGAAACCGACGATCAGTGGCAAAAACGCCTCACCGGGCAAGCCGATGCGCCGCATCAGGCCGTTGGCAGTGACGGCCGCCCGCGCCATGTAACCGGAGTGCTCCAGGATTGACAGCAGAACAAACATGATGATCATCAGTGGCAGAAACGCCAGTAGCGTGCCCACGCCGGCGATTATTCCGCCAACCACCAGCCCATGTACCCAAGTGTTGGCCAGGTGAATCCACCTGAGCAGCGCAGTCGCTCCGTCACTGACTGGCCCCGCGAATAGGTGTGCCAGCCAAACCTGCAGCGGCTGGGCGACCAGCGTCGTCAACTGGAAAACCACCCACATGACGGCCAGCAAGATGATTGGCCCCGAGACCCGCCCCGTCGACCACCGGTCGAACCGCTCGCTCCAGGTCTTCACACCTCGACTCTACCGGCGCAACAAAGGTTTATGCAACAGAGTTGTTGCATAATTCGATCAGATACCCCGTGTAGCCTGAATACTGTTCAAGGAGAAACCATGACTGACGCCGACACGCCCTACTACCAGACCGCCAAGCGCATCGCCCCGCCTGAGGATGCCCGCTGGTGGGTTGAACGCACCGGCCGGCGGTCCTACCTTGGCCACAACGACCGCGGCGCCACCGTCCTGATGGCCGACTCGGACGACGACCTCCCGGGCTCGTTCACACCCGGCGAGTTGCTGCGGCTGGCTCTGGCGGGTTGCGCCGGCATGACCTTCGACAACCTAGTGGCCCGCCACCTGGGCGATGATTTCCCCGCCACCGTCGTGGTCGACGCCACACCGCACCCAGAAGATGACCGCTACGAAAGCTTCCATGAGAACGTCCTGCTGGACACCACAGGCTTGGCCGACGAGGCACGCAAGCGCCTGGCCGACGCCATCGCCCGAGCTATTTCGCGCGGCTGCACCGTCGGGCTGACACTTAAGCACGGTGCCCCCTTCGAGTTGCACGTCGAGGGTTGACATGCCGCTGGCCAGCCCGCTGATCGAAGACGACACCCGTGTCGACATCGCGCCCCTGACGCCGTGGGTCACCGTCGTTTGGAACGACCCCGTCAACCTAATGACCTACGTCACCTACGTCTTTATGACGTACTTCGGGTACCAGCGCGAGAAAGCAGAACACCTGATGATGACCGTGCACCAGCAGGGACGGGCGATCGTTTCTCAGGGCGGGCGCGAAACCATGGAGCTGGACGCCGCCGCCATGCAAGGCTACGGTTTGTGGGCAACCTTGGAGAAGGCCTGATGGAGACGTTCAGGCGACGTGGTACAGCCGTCCTGGCGCGGATGACGTCAAATGAGACAGCAGTGCTGGGTACCCTGGCTGGTGAGTTGGCCGAACTTGTGCAGCCATTGCGGAATCAAGATGACGAATGGCTGCCGGACCCGGCACTAGAGCGTCTGTTTCCCGATACCTACCGTGGTGATGCCGAAGCCAGCGCCGAGTTCCGTCATTTCACCCAAGCCGACCAGGCGACGGTCAAAGCCGAAGCTGCCCAAACTGTCATCGCCGACCTCCAAGACGCCGACGACGGTTGGGTGACCGTCACCCCAGACCATGTGACTGCCTGGTTGACGACGCTGAACAACCTGCGGCTCGTGTTGGCCGCGCGCCTGGGCATTTCCGATGAGGACGATGTGAGCCGATTAGCCAAGCTGCCCCGCCGCGACCGCCGCGCCCCGACCGTTGCCGTCTTCGACTGGTGCGGCTGGATGTTGCAGTCACTACTCGACGCCGTGGCGGCAACATGACCGCAGATGGCATGATTGAGTTATGACACAACCGCAGCCGGGCTGGTATCCGGACCCCGCTGACGCCGAGCGCCAACGTTATTGGGCGGGCGACGCCTGGACGGCTGAAACCAGAACTACGACTGAACCGCCCACAGTACTTGCCGCCCAGCCTGCCCCGACATCGGCCGACCCCTACGCCAGATACGCCCAGAGCGCCCCGGGCATGCCGGTTTATAGGGGCCCTGCAATCCCAGCTGTGGCGCCTTACGCCGCCGCCCGGCCGATGACGGCTGACGGCGTGCCGCTGGCCGGCTGGTGGTGGCGTGTACTGGCCGCTATTCTCGATGGCCTGCTGCTTGGCGTAATCGCTATCATCTATCTGCCCTTGATTCCCAACCTGTACTCCGGCATGACGGCTTGGGTCCAAGACGTCATGAACGCGGCCATGAGTGGCACGACGACCATGCCGTCTTTCACCGACCCGGCTTACCATTTGCAGACCGCACTTTTGACCATGAGCCTGGTTGAATTGGCGGTGGCTTGCGTTTATGTAGCGCTGATGCTCGGGCTTGCCGGCGCGACACTTGGACAGATGGCCTGTGGCCTGCGGGTCGTCCCCGTCGATTGCGGCAAGGCCCCCCGCCGTCTGCCGCTCTACCCCATCGCGATGCGTCTGGTGTTTTACACCGCTCTGCCGACGGTGCTGAATTTTGCCGGATACACCAACCTGGCAATTGCTGGCATACTTTCCACGATCGGCCTCGTCTATTCCTTATTCAACTACTTGTGGGCCACCTGGGACCCCAAGCGTCAATGCATCCACGACAAGATCGCCCGCACCCAAGTCGTGCGGCCGGCTGGCTGAACGGAGCACATTGGATACAAGGCTGGACGAACTGGCGCAAGCTTGCGGTCTCCAGACCCAATCGTGGGACTGGAAGGGCAACCCGATCCATGTGGGTGATGCCACGGTCATCGCCGTTCTGGCGGCACTGGGAGTTGACGCCTCGACGGATACTGCCATCGACACCGCGCTGGCCGACCAGCGCAACCGTGTGTGGCGACGTCCGTTGCCGTCCGGCACGGTCATGCAACAGGGCCAGACAGCCTGGGTCAACGCTCATGTGCCGACCGGCTGGCCCGCTACGCTGGGCGTCCGCCTCGAGGATGGCGACTGGGTAGAAATCCGTCAAATCGACAACTGGAACGACGACCGACTGATCGACGGGCACTGGTTCGGCGAAGCGACATTCGAGTTACCGGGCGATCTGCCGCTGGGCTACCACACAATGGTTTTGACTTACGGAGACGCTGCGACCGCCGCACCACAACAAGCCGAGGCATGCCTGGCTGTCACACCAGCCTCACTCGATTTGCCAACGGATCCTCATCACCGCCTTTGGGGGTACGCCGCACAGCTCTACTCGGTGCGCTCCAAGGGGTCGTGGGGAATCGGCGATTTCGAAGACCTAGCCGCTCTGGCTACCTGGGCTGCCACCACACAGCAGGCCGACTATGTACTGATCAACCCGGTGCATGCCGCGGAGCCAGAACCACCGATGGAGCCATCGCCGTATCTGCCAGCGACTAGGCGCTACATCAACCCCGTCTATATCCGCCCGGACGCGATCCCAGAATACGCCAACGTCGCCGGGCCTGACCGCAATCGTCTGCGCGGGTTACAACGCCATGCCATCGAACTGCCGATGGATCGCATCCAACGCGACGCGGCCTGGGCACTGAAACGTCAGGCACTGCGTATCGTCTTCGATGCCGGGCTATCGCCGGCGCGCCAAATGTCGCTGTACGCCTGGCGTCACGCCGAGGGACGCCAGCTGCACGATTTCGCCCTTTGGACTGCGCTGTGCGCCCAGTATGGACGCGACTGGCACGCGTGGCCGGTAGAATTGCAGCGCCCCACCTCACCCGAATGCGACAAATTCGCCACTGACCATGCCAACGACCTGGCCTTTGTCGAATGGCAACAGTGGATAGCCCAATCCCAGCTCGGTGAGGCCCAGAACGCGGCCCGCGAGGCCGGCATGCGCATCGGTGTGGTGACGGACTTGGCCGTCGGCACCAACCCAAAAGGCGCCGATACCTGGATGACTTCAGACGTTTATGCCGATGGCATCGAGGTGGGCGCGCCGCCCGATGCCTACAACCAGTTGGGCCAGATTTGGGGCCAACCGCCGTGGCGCCCCGACCGCCTGGCCGACCTCGATTTCGCGCCCTTCCGGCAGGTCGTGCGCCATGCCCTGCACCATTCCGGCGGTCTGCGTATCGACCACGTCATGGGGCTGTTCCGGCTTTGGTGGGTACCTCAGGGCCGTCCGCCCAGCGAGGGTTGCTATGTGCGCTACGACCATGAGGCGATGGTCGGCATTCTGGCTTTGGAAGCCCATCGTGCTAATGCCCTCGTCATCGGCGAGGATCTCGGCACAGTCGAACCTTGGGTGCGCGACTATCTGGCAGGCCGGGGCATCTTGGGCACGTCAGTGTTATGGTTCGAGTACGAGGCCGGCCAACCGCTGCCACCAGATTGCTGGCGCAGCTCCTGCGTCGCCTCGGTGACAACCCACGACCTGCCTCCGACGGCCGGTTTCCTGGCGCTTAACCACGTTCATCTCCGAAACGAGCTGGGCCTGCTGACAGAGCCGTTGGACACCGAACTAGCAAACGCTCGCGAGGAACAGCGCTGGTGGCTGGATCATCTGGCGGCAGAAGGTTACATTGTCAACCCGATGGACGGCGCTACCCTGGACGAGGTCGAGGCCACCGTTCTGGGGTTGCACCGGGCGCTGGTGGAGTCCCCGGCAAAGGTGTTGTGCGCCTACCTAGTCGACGCGGTCGGCGACCGCCGCACCCAGAACCAACCCGGCACGATCAACGAATACCCCAATTGGCGGGTGCCGCTTAGCGGGCCTGATGGGCATCCGCTCAGTCTTGAAGACGTTTTCAGCTCGCCACGCCCAATGCGGCTGGCAGCGGTTATGAATGGGTGGCAGCACGTGCCACCGCCGTGGAACAACTAGGAGGTGCGCTGATGCCGCAGGGCAAGGAACCAGGGCTGGGCGAAACTGCTCCACGCGTGCGCATGAGCGGCGTGGAGCGCCGCGAGCAACTGATCGAAGTGGCGCGCGTCTTGTTCGCTGACAATGGCGTCGACGCCACATCGGTAGAAGAGATTGCGGCCGCGGCAGCCGTCTCAAAACCGATTGTTTACGAACATTTCGGAAGCAAGGACGGACTGTATGCCGTCATCGTCGATCGCGAGGCGCGTCGATTGGATCGCGCCGTCTGCGATGCCTTGGACACGCCGAATGCCAGCTACCGCGAGATCCTGGAACGCGGCACGATGGCTTTGCTTGATTACATCGACGACTGCCCCGAGGGGTTCCGCATTCTGTCGCGAGACTCAGGCTCTGGCACCTACGCGTCAATTTTGAGCGACGTGACGATCCACGCCGAAGAAATCATGCGATCGCACTTGCCACTGCATCAGTTCGACCCCGAACTTGCCCGACCCTTGGCCCAGGCGATCGTCGGTCTGGTGTCGATGGCCGGCCAAGCCTGGCTGGAAACCCGTCAGCCCGCCAAAGACGTGTTGGCCGCCCAACTGGTAAACCTGGCCTGGAACGGTCTGGCGAATCTGCAGCACGACCCCGGTTTGATCACCCGTTAAGTGCGGCGGCAATAGCTGCGAATTGACCAATCGTGCAGGTCTCACCCCGGGCCGTCGGCTCGACACCGGCCGCTTCCAGCGCCGATGCCACGGCTTGTGGCGATGCCAGGGGCGCCAAGGCACTGCGCAACATTTTGCGGCGCTGGGCAAAGGCGGCGTCAATGACGGAGAAAACCTGCTGGCGACGCCGCCACATTTCGAAGCGACGGTCTTCATCGCGCAGTTCCGCGTGACATGTGAAGCGCACCAGGCCCGATTCGACATTTGGGACGGGCCAAAAGACGCTGGCCGGCACCGTGCCGGCAAACTCCGCATCAGCAAACCAAGCCAACTTGGCGCTTGGCACCCCATAGACCTTTGAACCGGGTTCGGCGGTCAGACGCCGAGCCACCTCCAACTGAACCATCACAAGGCCGTCCGTCAGATTGTGCAACCGCCCCAACAGCGTCAAGACGACGGGAACGGCAACGTTGTACGGCAGGTTAGCCACCAGCTTTGTCGGTTCCAACAAGGTGTGGGCACCGTCGCGAATGAAGGTGCCAGACCCGTAAATGGATCCTTCCAATGCCATGGCGTCACCCTGCAGCACCACCAGCCGGTCGACTGCCTCGGGCAGACGCTGCGCGACAGTTTGCGGCAGCAATTGGGCCAGCTTGGCGTCAATCTCTACGGCAACGACGCTGGCACCGGCCTCCAACAAGCCCAGCGTCAGTGACCCCAGGCCCGGTCCGACCTCCAACACCTGATCGCCAGGTTCGACGCCTGCCAACGTCACCAATCGGCGCACCGTGTTGGCGTCCACAACGAAGTTTTGGCCCCAGCGTTTGGTTGGCGTCAAACCAACTGAGGACGCCAGTTCCCGCACTGCGGACGGTCCGAGCAGCCCGCTCATGCTGCACCCCAGGCCCCGCCGTAGGCCGCCTCGGTGTTAGCGGTCAAAGCGTCGCACAGCGCCGCCAGGGCGTCGCCACGGTGCTCGGCAATGAAGGCGACGGTGTGAGCCACTAAATAGCTGGCATTAGGCCGTCCCCGAGCCGGCACTGGTGTCAGATAGGGCGCGTCAGTTTCGACCAGCAGCCGGTCAAGTGGAGTGACGGTCAGGGCGTCGCGCAAGTCGTCTGCCCCCTTGAACGTGACCGTGCCGGGGAAGCTCAGCCAATAGCCGCGTTCGACACAGTCACGGGCGAATGCCATGCCACCGCTGAAACAGTGCATGATGACTCTCTCAGGACGTACAGGCGCATCATCCAGCACCCGCAAGATGTCGTTGTGCGCCTCGCGGTCGTGGATCGCCAGCGTCAAGCCCCTCGCCGCTGCGATAGCGATATGGTCGGCGAAGGATGCCCGCTGCTGTGCCTGCCCGGCAGTGTCACGTGTGCGGTAATAATCCAGGCCAGTCTCGCCAACCGCGCGCACATGGTGCCCAGCCCCAGCCAGTGCATCGATCTTTGCAATCGCCGCGTCCAACTCCTTAGGGGGCAGCCTGGCGGCGTCATTGGGGTGGACGGCCACAGCCGCAATCACCGACGGATGCGAGGCGGCGAACTCAACGGCCCACCGTGAACTGTCGACATCACAACCAATTTGGACGACCTTGGTGATACCAACCGACAATGCCGCGGCTAGGTTGTCCTCAGGTCTTAAACCGGTGTTTTCGAATACCGAATCAAGGTGCGTGTGTGAATCGATTATTGGACGCGGCAAATGCGGCGGAAGGTCAGCAAAGCCGTGATCTGCCAGCACTGATGCGACATCGGCTACCGGTTCGGGAGTACCGGCGGAGTTGTCCTTGGGGCCCGCCACAACGGCGTCATACAGTGTCTTTCGGCGCAACCCCTGGGCCGCCGCCACTATCGCCACAGCGGCCCGAGTAGTGGCACCATCGGTAACAGCCTGACGAACGGCCGCCACGCCAGCGACCAGCGCGTCCTGCGCAGCATCGTCGTCGAGCCCCTGCCAACCGCCGATGACCAGGCTGACCTCGCCCAACACCGGCCTATGCGCCCACTGCGCCAACTCGCTTAGGGTGCCACGGACGACCTCCTGATGAGGCTTGGTCAACTCACGGCAGACGGCGCCCGGCCTCTGCCCGCCAAACGCCGTCACGCAAGCGTCCAGGAACTCCCCCAGCCGGTGCGGCGCCTCAAAAAACACCATTGTGCGCGGTTCGTGCGTAAGCGTCGCCAAATAGGACGCCCGCTCGCCCGCTTTACGAGGCGGGAACCCCTCAAAACAGAACCGGCGCACAGGCAAACCAGACAGAGCCAATGCCGTCAGCACCGCCGACGGCCCCGGCACGGCCGTCACCTCCAACTCGGCGTCCAGGCTGGCCCGCACCAGCCGATACCCAGGGTCCGACACTGAAGGCATGCCGGCGTCGGTGATCACCACCACGGTTGCGCCTTCCACCATGGCTGCCACCAGCCCGGGCGTGCGCTCGGCTTCGTTGCCATCAAAGTAGCTGACCACCCGGCCCGTGATCGTTACGCCCAACCTGTCGCACAGGCGGCGCAAGCGCCGAGTGTCTTCGGCCGCCACGATGTCGGCGCTTGACAGCACCTCGACTAGATGGGGAGAGGCATCTGCTAGGTCGCCGATCGGCGAACCAGCCAACACCAAACGGCCCGGCGCTGGAGACTCATGTTTGCTGGCCACCTATCCATTATCCCGGATGACCATAGTGCGCGGCGTACACTAAGCATGGTAATCATGCCCAGATAGATTGGGAGGCAACAATGGCTCCATCCGGGTCAAGTCGCCTGCTCGACCGGCTGCCCAGGATCCGCCAGACAAAAACTGGCGAACACGAATGGGCGCCAACCTGGCACACTGTCGATCGGCTGCGGGATGACTACCCCTTGCGTCATGACAACCGCTTCAGTTGGCTAGTGACCATTGCGTTGACTCTGCTGGCCTTCGGCATCCGCTTCCCTGGCCTAGCCAACCCGCCCAAGATCATTTTTGACGAGACCTATTACGCCAAAGAGGCATGGTCGGTGTTGCACTTCGGCTACGCCAGGCAGTGGCCATCCAACGCCAACGACATGATCGCGCAGGGGCAAACCAACGGCTGGTTGTCAACACCAGACATGGTTGTCCACCCCCAAATGGCGAAGTATCTTATCGCCGCCGGTGAGTGGCTTTTCGGCATGAACTCGTTCGGTTGGCGATTCGCCAGCCTGATCTTCGGCTGCCTGTTAGTGGCTGCGACGGTGCGCATGGCCCGTCGCCTGTCGCGCTCGACGCTGGTCGGCGCATTGGCTGGGTTTTTCCTGTGTGTTGACGGCCTCGACTATGTCATGAGCCGCATCGCATTGTTGGACATTTTTCAGGCGACATTCACCGTCATGGCCGTGGCCGCCGCCCTGGCCGACCGTGATTGGTTCCGCAACCGATTGGCGAAGTATCTTGAAGACAACAACTTAGCCAACCTGGACGGCAAGTTTGGCCCGCTGCTGTGGTGGCGCCCCTGGCGCTTGGCGTCGGGCATCTTGTTTGGCGTGGCCTGCGGTTGTAAATGGAACTCCATGTATGTGTTGGCGGTGGTTGGAATCGCCTCGGTCGTCTTCGACTTCAGGGCCCGCAGCACCGCTGGTGCCAGAGACAAGTCCAGCAGGTCAATCTTGCGGGACGGCATCATGGCCTTCATTTTGATGGTCGTGGTGGCCGCCATCACCTACACCGCTACCTGGGCGGGCTGGCTGTTGAGTTCGGGCGGGTACGACCGCCAGTGGGGCGCCCAAAACTCCAGTTCGCTGTCTGTGCGAATGGTCGGCAAACCGTTGGCCTCGCTTTGGCATTACAACGTCGAGATCTGGGACTACCACACCGGCACTTGGATTGCCGAGCAGACACACCCCTATGACGCCCACCCCGCGGGCTGGCTGGTGCTCGCCCGCACCATCGGCATCGAATACACCGGGCCGATTCCGCCGGGCACGCCGGGCTGCCCCGCCGACTCGCCGACGTCTTGCACGCAAACCTGGAAAGCGTCTGACGGAACCACCGATACATGGCTGCAATCCCCCGGCACGCCGGGCTGCCCAGCCGACACCAAAGGCACCTGCATGACGATCATCACCGGGCTGGGCACCCCATTCCTGTGGTGGCTTGCGGCGATTGCCATAGTTGCCTCATTGGTGTTTTGGATTTTTGGACGCGATTGGCGATTTGCCGTGCCAACCATCGCCTGGATGTCGACCTGGATCGGCTGGTGGATCAGCGCCGACCGCCCGGTCTTTCTCTTCTACGCCATCATGATAATTCCGTTCACGGCGACCACCCTGGCCATGTGCATGGGAAAGATCCTCGGGCCACCCGGTGGACCCAATCGACGTCGTAATGCCATCATCGTTGGCGCGGCCGTTGTGCTGATCACGTTGAACTTCGCTTTCCAGTTGCCAATCCTGAACGACACGGTCATGCCGACTTGGGCTTGGCAGTTGCGCATGTGGCTGCCCGGCTGGATCTAACGGTGCCGTGAGCCAAGAACTTATCTACCGGGCGCCCGCCAAGGTCAATTTGGGGCTGCGCTGCTCTTCCCGCCGGCCGGACGGCTACCACAACCTGACAACGGTGTTCATGGCCGTCGAATTAATCGACACGCTCACCTGCACGCCACTGCCCGGGCGTATCGAAGTGAACATCAGCGGCGAGGGCGCTGGCCTTATCCCCACGGACGGCACCGACCTGACGGGACGGGCTGCTGCCCTGCTGCGCGACCGTTTCGGCGACCCGGGGTTGGGCGCGCGTCTTGTCGTCGACAAGGCAATACCGGTGGCCGGTGGCATGGCCGGAGGCTCAGCTGACGCCGCCGCCGCGCTGCGGGCTTGCAACGACTTGTGGAGCCTCGGCGTCAGCGACGACGAATTGACGGGACTGGCTATCGAGCTGGGCGCCGACGTGCCCTTCGCGCTGCTCGGGGGCGTCGCCCTGGGAGTTGGACGAGGCGACGTTCTAACGCCGATACCGGTCCGCGGCAGTTACCACTGGGTGTTCGCACTGGCCCATCAGGGGTTGAGCACGCCGGAGGTCTTCGCCAAGTATGACGAGATAACCATAGAGCCCCATGAGGCTCGTTCCATGGACGACCTCATCGAGGTGCTGGCAAGCGGTGATGCTTCACTGATCGGCCCGCATCTGGCTAATGAACTAACGCCTGCAGCTGTGGCGCTTCGTCCCGAAATTGGCGAAACGCTGGCCTTTGGCGCCGCCCTGCCAGGAGTTGCCGGGGCCGTCCTGGACGGCTCAGGGCCAACCTGCGCATTTCTTTGCCAGACGCCAAAGGCCGCCGATGAAGCGGCTGCTCGTCTGCCTGAGTTGCCCCAGGTGATGAGCACCCGCGTCGCCGGCGGCCCAGCGTTAGGCGTAACGCGCCTCTAGTTCGCCTAGTCCCGCTTGGAGGCCGTCTGCGAACCGATGACGCGAACGATCATCAAGTTGAAGGCGATGAAGCGCCACAACTGAACTAATACATTGCGACGTTGACGTAACGTAGCCTGCGTCGGCAGCGGTGCGGACGCGATCTCTGCTGCCGCGACCGGGTCATAAGGTTGGGTTGACATATCTGTTGGTCCTTATCTCTTACTCGGGGATCAGCCACCACAGCGGGCGGGCCTTGGCCTTATAGATGAACAGCACATGGAGCATGAATTTGACCCAGTGGCCGGCCAAGCCGATCTCACCGGTCGTCGTGCGGATGTCGCGTCCGGTAGCCGGGAACTGCTCCCAGTTGGGGACGACGGGGTTCATCGTCATGGCGGCGGCCGAGCCGCTGAACAGCCCGTTACCGGCCGAGGCCACGCAGGCCGCACCCAGGTTAGTCATTGGCGCCTCGTGCGGCTTGCGGCCGTTGCCCATAACCCGGTCGGCGATCGTGTAAGCGACGGCCTTGGCGATCATGCCCGACGGCATGCCTGTACGCGGCGGGGCGGGTGTGATGACGGTGCCATTCGGCGACGTCCGCGGCTTCGAGATCTGGTGCGGCGGCGCAAAAGCGATGCCGGCGGCGTAGATGTTGCCGTAAACCGGGCTCTGGTAGGTCTTGGGCCAGTCGTCGGCCTTCCAGTTCTCGTAAGCGCCAGCCGAATAGTTGGCGTCCACCTTCAGGAAGCCGGCCGGGTTGAACAACTTGTCGGAGATGTCCGCACCGTCCTTGTCGAAGGCTTTGAGGTCTTGGCCCCTGAATGGCGGGATCAGCATGGCGAAGTCAAAGGGCAACTCGTGCATCGAGCCGTCCAATTGTTCGTAGCTGATCTTGCCGTCCTCGATGTTCGTCGCGTGCGCACCGATGATGGCCTGCACGCCGCGCTCGCGGAACAGCGACTCGGTCCACAAGTCGGACGTCGTCTGGTAGCCCTCATTGTCGAAGGTCATACCACCCACGCCAAGGTCGCCCAGGGCGGCTTCATTGGTGAAGTAGATGACCTCGGCCTTGTCGCGCACGCCCGCTTCGCGCAGCTCATGTTCGACGTTGAAGGTGTATTCGAAGGCCGCGCCTTGGCAAGTGCAAGTGCCATGCCCGGTACCGATGACGAAGCGCAGATGCTCGCCCTTCTTCACCCGGTCGATGGCCTCCTTCAAACGCTTCGATGCCTCAAGGGCGTGTGGCGCGGTGCAGACTGACATGGTGAACCCGTTGTCGGGGCCGAGCCCCGGTGTGGCGCCGAAGTTGAGCTTAGGGCCGGTGCAGTTGATCAAGTAGTCGTAAGCGATCTTTTCTACCTCGCCTTCTTTGCCTGGCAAGGTAGACGTCGCAACAACATATGGCGTCTGGTTGTCGGCGTCGCCTTCGGGGTGAATCTCGGTGGCCAGCGCCTGGTGAAACTCGATGCCTTTGGCCTGATAGATCGGGGCCAGCGGGAACGTCACCTGGTCGATGGTCATCTTGCCAACGCCCACCCAGATGTTCGATGGGATCCAATTCCATTTCGAGTTGGGCGACACGACTATGACATCGTGGGCACTGCCCAGCTTTCTTTTTAGATGGAGCGCAGCCGTGTGTCCGCTGATGCCTGCTCCCAAGACGACAATTCGCGTCATGTAGAAACCTCACTGTTTAACAGCCGCCACCTTGGCGGATGTGGCTAACGTACCACACTTCGCCAATTCGGGAAACACCTTGGCAACCACTTCCAGTTATGCTTTCGGCGTAAGCAATCCTGACGAGCCAAAATGCCCTAGGGGGTATCTAGAAAAGCTGGGCTTGCAATTCGCCAGAGGACGCACTTGCCCTCGCCGCAACTTGAGTTTCAGCGCCCGTTGCGCCGTTGAAGCCCGGGCCTGATGACGGCGTGGTGCCCGCTTGATATGCGGTCGCGGCGGCACGAGCGCGCTCGTCGGCAGCCTCGTTTAGTGGGTGGCCGGCGTGGCCCTTGACCCAATCAAAGGCGACCGGACGGCCCCTCAGCGCCTCGTCGAGCGCCTGCATCAGATCGGCGTTGAGGACGGGCTTACCGTCCCCTTTGTGCCAGCCACGCCGCTTCCAGCCGGGCATCCACTTAGTGACGGAGTTGATGACGTACTGGCTATCGGCCAGCACCCGCAGCGGCTCCGAGGCCAGCCCGGCAGTTGCCGTCGCCCGCAACAGCGCCAGAAGCGCCATCAGTTCGCCGCGGTTGTTCGTCGCGGACGGCCAACCCCCACTGGCCCAGCAGCCGTCGTCGACATACCAGGCCCAGCCAGCCGGGCCAGGGTTAGAAAGAGACGAGCCGTCCACCGCTGCAATGATCACAACACCATTCTGCCCGAACCGGTAAACCTTGAGCGCGAAGGAACTGACATATGGTGCACATATGCTAGGCTCTAAAAGTCAACAAAAGACCAGCTATATGAAGTCAAGTCCTGATGAGAAGGATTGTGAGGTTTGAGATGACGGACTCGGATCGGCGGTGCGCGGGTAGTGCGGGGTGGACGGCTGCGGGTTGTTTGCTGTTGGCGCCGTCAGCCGTCGGGTTGGGTTTGGTG
>Ga0123357_10004250_pt1 | contig 16731 bp, 8 predicted proteins | sample TergutEmb28metaG_FD_89873 | JGI IMG/M metagenome (GOLD analysis project Ga0123357, IMG submission 89873) | Embiratermes neotenicus P4 segment gut microbial communities from Petit-Saut dam, French Guiana - Emb289 P4 | ecosystem: Host-associated > Arthropoda: Insects > Digestive system > Gut ... | reverse complement strand
TTCTTAGCTCGACATGTTTCGGGTACATACGCCCATCATCAGGAGCATTAGATGTTGAGTTGCAGCATATGGTTTTCTGCACCGAGTTTTTGGATGGGTGGTGGTCTTGAGAGCCGCTGCGTAAGTCGTGTGTACGGTGCGGATGGTGCCGTGCGTCGCACGGCACCATCCGCACCGTAAACACGACCTATACGTCGAGCTAAGAATACATCAATAAAATTACCTACTTGCATCAAGTTGGCATTTCACTTTATTTCATGAGGAAGATGCACGGTCAAACAACCCTCAAATATGTTATTCAGTCTCTATGAAGTTAATTCTTGTAGATCATTTTGGATCGTAACAATAAAACTTTGTTGAAATGAATAGGTCTCTTATGAGAAACAAATGTCCATTAACCTTCCTTTTTTGTGTTGTAAAATTTTCGCATGTTTGATGACCTCGTAGGTTGCAACGTAGTGAAATGTAAAATTGGTACTTATTTTGAGAGAGTTGTTCCTGTACGTGCAAAGTTATTAAACACATCAGAGCGTCGTCTATAAAGATTAAGACTGCCATACCGACTTGCTTATTACTTCGTGGTAATTTTTCTTCCTTGATAAACTGATTTTGCTGGACCGTGGCGTTTTTCCTTTCGCAGAACCGCCTTTCGTAAGGATGCGTTTTTATAACCATTGTCGCCTGAGATGTGACACCGTTGATATTGATACGTTGTGACGAATGCTTCCGAAGAACTTGCCGCATCCGTTTTTGAAGGATGCAGATTTCTCTGTAACTTAGCGTCCGTGTACCAAACTTCACGATGTCACATTCCAGAAGATCGTGTTGTTAATACTCAGCAACCGACGGGGTCTTACACCCTACGTCCGGGTTAATATCGAAGGTACTGAAAGTAACTGTTCATCACCTTTGTCAAAAAATAAAAGTTAAAGTGATCCCGTTACAGGCCCGGTGTGGCCCAGAGGGTGGGTAGAGGTACAGCTCTACTCTTCCATTACCGCGGCACTAGAAGGGTGTGAGTGGTCAGCAGCACGCCCCGGCCGCACTTTACCCCCGGGAAAGACCCGGTACCCATTTTACAGGAGGATGGGAGGGCCCTAGGGCCGGTATGGACGGGCGGAAAGTCTCGTCCCCACCGGGATTCGATCCCGGACCGTCCAGCTCGTAGTCAGTCGCTATACCGACTGAGCTACCCGGCCAACGACCGTCGTCAAAAAGGAGGGAAAACTTTCGTCAGAATATCATATTGTTTCGTTGCACTTGAAATTTCTTGGTTTTGTGCTGAGTCGTCGGTCTGTCTGTTGCAGGTGTCTCTGTGTGACGAATACAGTTTGCCAGTCGATTTCGTCAACAAGAGGAGACCTCACAGTTTCGGGGCGGGACTTGCCAACTGGACAACCCCCAGTCCCAATGGAGAAAAGGTAACAGAAAATTTCTCATAGACTCAAAGATCATCCTTATAATAGTTTAATAATAGTTTAGTTTATTCATATTTTATTGACGACAGCATTTCTAATTGTCATCATGCCTTGCTAGACTTACGGGCCGATAACTTTACTGTTAACCGACCTACCTACACGTAAGCCATACTGCAGAGCCATTTTTCTAGACGCTAAGAGATCCTCAGCCAGTCAAGAAATTCCTCACCCCTTACGTAGCCTAAAGGTTCATTGCCGTATGCGTGAGAGCCATCCACTATACGGTGAGGTAAATTCAGTCAAAAACACAGCTATGAATATGTGGTTAAATTATGGTGTTTATTAGTAATAGAAAACTACATATTTCTGCCTTTATCGGCCATCATCAAGTTTGCTTGCTATAAGAGTTATATATAATATGCGTATTATGTATATTGTGCATATTATGTAACTATTATAGGAGAAAGTTTTCAAACCTGATGATGGCCGCTATAGGCCGAAACATGTAGTTTTCTATTACTAATAAACACCATTATTCAACCATATATTCATAGCTGTGTTTTTGATTGAATTTTCCTCACCTTATAGTTTATACACACAACGGGGATGGCGCACCTGAAAATTATAAATGCCATCCACTATAATATATCTTTTCTATTTCTGTAAGGTACATTTGCGAATTGAGATTTGAGGTTTCGGAATCAGTAAGAATTTCAGTTGCACGTTCCTTCGTCGTGTTGCACTTTCAATCAATACGAGATTTTTTAGTCTAAGATACGGCTTTATTATCTGTTACAGTTACACTAAATACGTGCTACGCATTTAGACGCGGGCCTGCCATCTTGATGAATGCACTTCATTACGAGATTAATAACTGTCGGCAGGGTGAAACGTAACGTATTATAAAACTTTCTGTGCTCTGGGTTACTGATACGGTTGAGTGTAGTGGACTGTACTAGCGAATTGGGCTTAAATTTAAGCAAGTGATTGGTGAAGTGCTGCATTTTGAGCGTAGTTCTTTGGTGCTGAAACTTGAACATTGCAGAAAATAGACCAGAAATACCTTGAAAGGTTTTAAATCTCGTGCTGGAGTGGGATAGAGAAGATCAGCTGGACCGATCGTGTGAGAAATGAAGAAGTACCGCGTATAGCCAAGGAGGAAAGGAATGTACCACATATAGTAAAAGGAACTGGATTGGTCACATCGTGCGTGAGAGCTGCCTTCTAAGACGCGTTTTTGTAGAAAATATAAAAGGGACGAAATGAGGAGAAGGAAGACGTAAGCAGCTAATAGATGACCTTAGGGAAACGAGAAAATATTGGAAATTGAAGGAGGAATCTCTCGAGCGCACGCTGTGGAGAACTCGCTTTGGAAGGGGCTTTGGACCTGTGGCAAGTCTAAAGGTGACTTGTTAACGCAGTCTCGGGGAAGTTTGCTTCCTTCCTGTTCAAGGCAGATGTAACGGCGTATAGGGTTCATTACTACGCGGTGTCATAACCCACAAGGCGATAGTCTGTTGTCATATTGTGCTCCCATTTGCGTAGGTCTTACAGCCGATTTTTTCCTGTTACATTTTCTGATTAGGACTCCTCCCCACCATGCACACTCTATGTTTCGCCCTTCCCATGTCTCTTCATTTGATCCCTGTATATTGCTTGCTGAAAAGTATAGGTTGGGGAAGTCCCTCATGGCACTTTTTCCCCTACTCTTTTACAATTTTCTCTTTCGCTTCAAAGGTCTTTCTCAAAACTCTTGTTTATATAATTCTACGAGTATGCCGTACTAAAAACTCTTAAACAAATTTTATCATGCGTACTTCAGATCACGGTATTGCCAGCGCTCGGCGCCATTCACTGCATACAAATATAAGCCATTAGCCGGCGCTGTGGTTTGACTTAAGTTTCACTTGCAAGACAGTGCTGCTATCTGTGCCAGGAGGAAGAAGCTTTATGGCCAGGTCGTTCGCGTCAATTATTTTGAAAGATTTGTAGTTCTTCCCCCCATTGTTATGTAGTAAAGGGGAACCCCCGTTCTTGGCAAGTGATGATAGAACAAAGTGAAAAGGCAGTAATTAAACGTCTTATGGAAGGAAGAAAGGGTTCAAAGGAGGGAAGACAGATCGGGGGGTAAGAAAATAGAGGGATGTGATAAAGGACCGTTGGAATTGCAGGGGACCAACAATACTAACGTATAGCTTTGTAGTTAAGGCTTTTACGGTCTTTTGTGAGACGAATGGTGGAGTCACACAGGACAGAGTTGTGGAAGAGGATTTGTTGATTAAGATTCTTGACCCTCAGAAATGTAGACAGAAATCCAGTCAGAAATTTGGACTAAAATTGAACTTGTGATATAGTATGTCTGACATTTGAAAGCCTTAAATCCGCTTTCAGCGGTTAAGCGGAAATGAATAATCTAGCTAACCGTGTAAATCTGTTGTGAGATTGTAGGCTGTTCTTGTGTCATTAATATGCATTCCATAACGGAGGATGGAAAGATAATTACGAATGACGATTTAGAACGCATATATGATAATATTTGTAGACAGTTTATGACACTTTGCGTCGAGGGGAGGGGTTCATTTCGTAAGGTAGGAGGGCATATTTAAGCAAACGGCAGGAAACAAATCCTGAAGATGGAGACATCCGAAACATGGGCACGTATACATGAGGCTAAGCAGCATAACATGCCAGAAGACCACAATCTTAAACCGCAGTAAATGTGAATGTACATGAAATTAATAACTATGGTGGCCGCGCGGTCTAAGGCGTTGGTGTGCGGCCGCTTGCTTGCTAGGGTTGTGGGTTCGAATCCCACCGGTTTCATGGATGTCTGTGTCTTGAGAGTGTTGTGTGTTGTCAGGTCTGCGTCGAGCTGATCATTTGCCCAGAGGAGTCGTACCGAGTGCGGTGTGTCTTAACTAAGTGAACGAGTCTTTATGGAAAATGTTTATAGGAGTAGTAAGTGATGAGAAGTGAAAGCGTGAGTGAATTAATGATTGTAAAAAAAAAACCAATTGCAAGAAACTGTACACAGTACCCTCATGCTTGGGTTTTTTTACCTTTTGTACATGTTGTATTCTAATTTGTCTCGTGTGTTTTGTTGCTAGTTTTAAGTTGTCTTTTGGGTAGTTGTTGTTGGATGACCGTGTGTATTGTTGTAGTTGACTTGTGTGTGTTGTTATCTTATGTGTATTTGTTGCACTATGTGTGTATTGTTTTTTTTTACTTTAAATGCCGGACTGCTGGCTTCAAGTCAGTATTCGGAAGGTCCTGCAACCGGCCATCTCGACACAGGTTTTTCTTGGTTTCCCTGTGCCGAAAAGCAAATGCTGAGATGGTTCCCAAGATTCCAAGTTGCCACTACATGCTTTTCATGTAGCCCTCCCGACTTAAATTTAGTAGTAACCATTTTCATGTTTTGTTTACATGTAAAATAACCACTGCCACCGGGTAACAACCCGATTGCAGTAAATAAATATTATTATTATTATTATTATATATACACACACCATGTACAACTGACGGACTGTATAACAACGCTGTATACGTCTTGAAGTATTGATAGTCCCTGAAGATGGCTATGGACAGTGGCCGAAACATTTAGAAGTGCTCTAGCATTCAGGAATTAGTGCAACTTGTTGGTACTCAACTTCTTTATAGCTACACTAAACCACCAGCGGAATTCACTGAAAAAGTACGTATTCTGAACCACTGCCTTCCATTGCTAGTGAATGACACTACGTACTTATATGTAATACCTAAAGCGGTAAAATACTGCGATGTTTTGTAATATGACGGCGGGTCGTTTTGTTCAGTGTTACGTTCGGGAGAAATATTCTTCCAACAGCGACTTCCACTCTGAAGATGAAGGCAGTTGTTCCTCCGAAACACCGATGACTATACCAGATTACACGATGTCCCACTGCAGGGCACCGAAATGTCTATTACCTGTTTATACCTGTCTGTATATCGAATTCTACATTACAATTAAACCTGTCGGATGTCTGACTCATGTATCAGCAGTCATGTGGGAAGATCCATTTAGCTCTGCATTACATGCCACATGAAGGGGGATTGTAATGCGGGGTAGTGCTGCGGACATTGACATATTACGAGCGGAAATTAATTTCTCTTGCGCGAGGATGGTCGACACTTTGGTTGGTGCGAGGGCTTCTGAGGATCTGCCACTGTTTCATTCAAACGCAAATCTCATGTTTTCGAAGAATAGTGCGCAAGGCAAAGCAATCCCATTACAAGCCTGGACAGGCCCTGAGGGTTCCAGGAGTTTGAGGCTCCCAGATTTTAAGACAATCGGCACATGAAGGTGATAATGTTGTCAGCCCTACGCACCGGCCGCCTTTACCCCCAGGAAACATTCCTGGTACTCATTTCTGTTAGAGGCCGAGTCAACCCGCAGGGTCTTAGTGCGGCCGGAAGTATTATGTCAATGAAGAATTTCCAAAGACACCATCGGGAATCGAACGCGCGACCTTCCAGAAAGAAGAATGTAGAGCGTCCATGTCTACAACACACTCGCAAGAGCACCTGAGGTCCTGAAGCAGAACTGCAATACGAGAGCGTGTGGGTAGAGTAGGTTGCAAGGTGTACGCTCTCTGAACATCCACAATAGAGGAGTGTGTAAAAGCCGTCCGACCGCTGTACCGTCGCTAAGCACGGGGTAATGCTGTTGGTTGCAGCGCCTTCTATGAAGAGGTCATGAGACAAGGCTCGAAACTGGTGAATAGGACGTGAATTGATCATTGCTCGCCAAACGTTAGGGCCTTACGGAAAGCGCTTTGTGCCGGACGTTTCGGGAGGAGGAAGTTACGTAACATAACTAACTGAATATTAAGTTACGCAACAATAAACCCCACTAAAAATTGTTAGTTGCGGCGGCTTATTGTTACATACAGCACAACTCCACTTATCCGGATTAATTGGGACGGCTAGCCATCCGGATATTCAGAAAATCCGGATAATTGGATTTTTCTTTGAAAATAGGCTACATTGGCAGTTTGAATTTCGAGTGGTACTATTTACAGTATGTACCTGCGTATCGACTGCGCCTGATATGAAGTTCTAGAAGCCATAGCACTGTTCTTTACTTGATCCGATAACTGGTAATTTCAAGGCAAGTTAGTTTTGACGAATTCTCAGCCAATTTACCCGCAGGACCAAGCCGATTCGGATAACCAGCATACGGATAAGCGGAGTTCTACTGTGTTTTAATATTTAATATCATAATAATGTAACTTATGGTTATCAGTTTTATATATTTTAGCATTTTAAGGTTTTAGTCGTTTCTATGAGGAGGAACCGAACCTCTATTAGCATTTTGGCTTGTATGCGTCTGTAATTATGACTCCCTGAGGATAGCATCTCGGTGTCGAAACATGAAGTAGTTGATATATGTCCTAAATTGTCCATAACAGAGTGCATATATTGGATCGTGTATTGATTCATACTGTTTGTTCCGAATTGTGGCAGTGCGTCATACATGGCCACACGGTGTCAATATCCATGCCATACATGATACGAATGACTTCACTATCGAAATACTTTCTGTATCCTGATTAAAGATATATGTGTAGTATGAGAAATGTTTTTGGGAAAACTGAAGGATGAGCAGTCACTTACTTTTAAATCATGCAAGTTTGACAGTCTGACGGTGGTGACTATGAAGTTACGGTTTTCCCGAGGTGTGAGGCCGTGAATCCCAGCATATGAATAACAACGTCTGGGAGAAAGTTGCCGCCTCTCTCACTCTGTGTATGCTGTGAGACGAAGGCAGCACGTTTGCTCGCAGCTTGGCTCCTCACTACCAGAAGATTGTAAAGTGTATTGTCTGTATTCATTCTGAGCCATCTGCCCATTCCGGATACACCGTTGGCCAAGGGAAGGATCTGTGTGCCTCCAGATATCGAAACCCTGTCATCTGCCACGCATCTGACTGATCCAAATATATATTTTCTCATTTTGAATTGAAAGTACGGTATCGCGGCTGCAAAAACTCCTCTGGGGGTTCCTTATGCATCTTTTCCCTTTCTTCTAATGCTGGTTTCCATCAGAGTCTCGAAATGATGCCACATAGTAAATGAAAAAAAGAAGACGTTTCCCCCTTTCTCGTATTTGAAGTCTTGAAGGATTCCTTAATGCGCTTTGATTTGACTTTTTACAAGCTGATTTCCCATTAATTGAATTTCTAGGCCGAGTTGAAAAGAAATTAAAGTAAGGAAGGGATTATGGAGAAAGGGGGAAGAGCTTCAGGACACGACTCATAAATTGGAAGGGAAGGTATATACATACGGAAACCACGCGGAAGATAATTCTTATAAAAAATTATTACGAAAAGTAAATATGTAATGAATTACAGCCCTGAACTTCAAAGTTGTTTTCAAATTGAAGATTTCTAGTAAAGGAGACTGTGTAGCACTAAATGTAACGTAATTAAAGAAAATTAAGATGGAAAGTTGGGAAGCGGAACTGGAAGAGAATAACAAAATATTCACGAGGACTGATTAACTCTGTGTTGTGTCATGTTCGTTTCATGTCACGTCTTCTTTTGCCTTCTTAATTCGAGGTATTTAATATCCCCGGGGTTCCGCTGGCAGTGTCTGAAAGGAATGTTAGAACCCGAGTAGAAATTTAGGTCAGTTACTCTTTATAACTTATACAAACGAGGTAGTGTTTGCGTGCATCATGCTTGGGCTGAGCTGCTTACGTCTATCACGGGTCCCTGTAATCGCTTTGCACAAAGTGTAAGAATGCACGTGGAGGTCGTGTCTCCACGTGTGTGCCCCTTTCATCCCCGAAACATCGATTGTATGTCGCATTTCGTGTTAGTGTTGTACATTAACATATGCTGACAGTACGCACTCAATTTCGGTACGTCCTGATCTCCTCCAGCTACCCTGCAATTCAAATGAAACTTTTTCTAATTCCTCAAACACGATTTATCACAAAAAAGAACTTTGTACGTAACGTAGGAAGTAAATGATAGTAGAACGCGGCGTAGCTAAGACAGTAGTGACTAGTCTACGGTCTGGACTGACGAGCACATCATCATCATCATCGTCATCGTCATCATCACGTAGTCCGTCTTGGGACAGGTTTATAGCATCATTCGAAGCACATTCTCTATACAGTGCGATATAGTAATTCGTAAGCGTGGAGAAGAAAACCAACTAGATGCTACTGAATGCTTTATTGCACTTATAATCTGCTCAAAATGTCCGGGATGAGGGAAATTTCCCTCATCCCGGACGCATAACCTGCTGCTCTGCACCTAAGAGCCGACCACCACCAACCAAGGCATCACACACCATATGCGGCAATAACACAAGTATGGTCTCGAGCTACTGATGATGGGCATATAAGTGCCCGAAACATGTTGAGCAGATTATAAGTGCAATAAATCATTCAGTACCATCTAGTTGGTTTTCTTCTCTATGCTTATACAACGATGCACGGACAAACATACATCAAATTTAGTAATTCATCTTTCAGTTTTCAGTACTGTTGTGTTCCTTAAGTTCATTCAGTAGGTGCCTGCTTCTTTTTCCCCGTCTTCCCGTCCTTTCTATCTTTCCTTCCACGACGTGTTTTAGAAGAAAGTTTCACTCAAGATTTGTCCAATCCGGTCATTCGTTTTCCATTTTATTGTATACAGGATATTTTTCTCTTCCTTGACTCTATGTAACATTTATTTGTTTTTCTCATGATCAGAACAACTGATTTCCATTTTCTGCAGCACAGTGTTTCAAAACTTACGAAGTATTTCTGGTCTATTTTCCGAAACGTCCCACTGGAAGGAGTGTTTTATCCTTACTACATCTTCCATAAACTCTGGAGCTCACCCAGTGTCGTGCCAGTAGACAAAGGGACATCTTGCCGGGCGGTACAAAGGTGTGGGAAATGAAGTTAACAATGCATCTTCATCTGATGCCGAGATTAATAATGATTGTAGGGGCAGCAGTGTCTTCTGAAATGTCTCACATTTATACCAGACGACACGGCGTCAACCCTGCTTCAAATGTGTCTTACTCTAAATTAATAAACATGCACGTCACAGAAGGAATGTACGTATTGGGCGTTATTGTGCTGTACTTGGAATATAGTTGCACTTTTCTTTACGCTTTTGTTTGTAAATTTAAAAATATACGCTTATTGTTTCATGCAAGATTTCGTCTAATAAAAGAATAAAAATGGTACGAACCAAGCAGAATTGAGAAGCAAGACGAAGGAAAGCAATTCAGATACAATATGTAGATCGCACCTACACATAACGTAACGCTGTTCATTTGTATTCGAGAGGTGTGTGGTTCGAATGTCGGCCGGCTTAACTGCTGTCTTGACTAAAGCTCTTCGTGGTTTATCTCGGTACCTCCAGACAAATACAGGAATCCTACCCCGATTAGGTCACGACCGTTTCCTTCCAAATCGCATTTCGACTCAATATAATCAGAGCTTCTGACCGAGACGTTAAATAAAACACAAGAATGAAGCATTCTCCAATTTCTTTAATTCCTATATCCGATTCCGGTAAGCATAGGAAGGAGATTACAGAATTTTATGAAGAATGCATTTCATAGACACTATGGGCGTTCACAGTCAGTTTTCCCTGTTCAAAACTAACTCCAAGTTTTTCACAACTTTCATATTGGTTGTGTTATGTTTCCTTCTTGGCTTGTTAGCGAACTTTGCTGTGGGAAGAGACAGTCCTGCTACGTGCGGTATCCAAGATCTGTGCCAATCAATGTTAAATCCCACGCGCTGTCTTTTCATCCTTTTTTGTGTCTGTCACTGTCAACAGACACTTCGTTTGAACGCCGTGACGATAGGCAACATATAGGGATTTACGATTCTGAGGGCTAGCCGATAATCAGTCTAGGACGTCCAGAAGTTGCGTTCCGCAGATTTATATAACAAGTATAAAGGAAGGTTAGGAAGGGATACACTGTGACTGTAGGTAGTGTGTTTGGTTGCATTGTATTGTGTTCAGTGATTATTACTTAGGAAATTTCTTGACTGAAATTGGTTTAGAAGAAAAAACGCTATGAATTCGAAGTAAATTTGATTTGGGGTGATAAGTAGTGCGTATTGTACTTGCAAATCGATATGAATCAAGATTAAATTTTCTAAGCACAGTTCAGAAAAGAAATTGAATATCAGATTTGATCAGTAGCTATTGAGTTTAGGACAGACAGGCATCCACACATCATCGCCAATGCGAGTTTATTATAAACTCTTTTCTCAAGCAATGCACGATATCTGTACGTAGAACGTCCATTTGAAGGTGGAAACGGCACCAACGGCTGGGTTATTCGTCTTTGTATGACTTATTTCCCTAGTTCTATCCCCGCAACTTCGCTTACGTGGTACTTCTGTAGACCTTGTCCCACATAACACCACGTCTTCGGGACAGTCGGTATTCAGAAGCTGCGCTTCACGGACTTCTGTTCTTGTTTTTCGTGAGAAATGTAACAGAGAACCTCTATTGTGACCTAAAGTGTCGTTATTTTTTTGTTCATAAATATGCAATACACCACATTACAACGGATTTTATTGCGGATACCCATGTAATGAAGGTCAGATATGTTCTGCGAAGTTTGTTTTCAAAATCTTTATTGTAAATTGCAGCGTGCATCATTAATGGTGCTAGCAGTCTAATGCCTTAACGGGCGCACTTTCCGATCTGTTTGCAAGTCAAATGTAATTTGAGAGATTCCCGGTTGTTTTTACACCCTAAACTTGGCCGTTTAGCAGTACTGCGAAGAATTTGAAAGCAAGCGTCGAAAGTTTGCAATACGCGTTTCTACAGCGTACCAAACATTCCTGGCAAAGGCATAAAGGCAACGGACGACGTAGTCTTATTTGAATTCCAGACTCTTCAATAGTCCCTGCATATTTCAGTTAGGATATCTGTGGACCTCAAGAATTCTTTGCCGCTAGTGTTTCAACAAGATCAACTTAGTTTTATCAAGCCTATCTGCTTCACTATCAACTGACTCCTTTTTATCTCTGGTGGCTTGGAGTGTGACGAAAGTGAATCTGTGGTGTTCTACATTTAATGGTAATTCTGAGCGTTCTGTTTGAATTTTATATGGCGTCAGAATTCCCCTTGATGTCTTCCTTGGGATAGCGATAAAAAGAGAAATTATGGGGAATGATAGGGATATATTGCATTGGTAGACAGTAATGTTGGTGACACTGGAATTACTACATAGCAAATATTGATATTGATATTTTATGGAGTTTCGATACGAATATTCAAGGGCAACTAAATGTGCGGTTTCGAAACTCTTAAACATTTCTTCGTCTTCTGTATTTCAACGCCATACCCAGATAAAATCGAATCAAATATTCATTAGTTGAGCCAGATTTTACAGAATGCTGTGTCTGCTTAACACCGGAATGTTCGCATTTCTCAGGCTTTGTGTTGAGATCTACAAACGGTATTTTCATTTATCATGTGCACCAATCTGCTACCATTAATTCCAGATTAAAAGCAAGAAAACTACATCCAAGCCTTGTAAACCAAATATCGTTTTAAATACTTATATTATGATATAATCACTTCACAGTTTCTTCCAATTTCTGTAAATTTATCTTTTTCTACGCTGTAGAGAACAACAGTTACCATGTGCAACAGCGGCCTTGACATTCACCATCTCTCCTTTATGCCCACGTAGCGTATGTACGTTTCGCACGATTTAAACAACCAACACCAGTTACATCCACAAACTACGAGGGAAAGTTATTAAATAACAGCATATTATATTACGTTACAAGCACATCGTGATGCTTCCATTCAAATGTTTATTATATACCAACATATGCACAAATAAGTAGTGTAAATTTATATTAAATTACTCCAACATGTTTCGGCGTTAATACACCATCTTCAGGGAGATGACAAGTTGTGTTAGCCGAAGTTATGAATTACTAAAATGATAAAATACAATATAGTGGTGTGTTGTTATGAAAAATGTTGGTAAATGTGGCTGCATACGTAGTTCTCGGTTAGGTGTTTGTGTGTGTGTGTGTGTGTGTGTGTGTGTATGTGTGTGGCAGAGTAAACAGGAAGGTGGTGTATTAACACCGAAACATGTCCCCGTAATTTTAACGTAAATTTGCACCACATATTTGTGCATATGTTGGTATATAATAAACATATATTATTCAATATGAACAGTATGAACGTAAAAGCTTACAATGTATATTGTTTATTTTTATCTCAAGAATCGTCCCTTTTAGTTGTGCAGATTGGAATGGCAGGATAATTTACGAAAAATGCTTTTGGAAGGACATGGAAGAAAACATTCACGGTCCAATTTAAATCCCGTCGTATGCCTGCAGGAATTTAGAAAACAACAAAACTGTCAGGATAGTAAATATTCTAGCCAAGATTAGAGTCGGCGTCCTCCCAGATACGAGGGCAGAATACTACCCATTGTACTGCCCTCCACCCCATGTGGTGTCCCTTTGTTCTTGTAGTTGTGCTGATGAAGACTTGGGAATTTATAAAGTTGAATTGATTTGGCAGTACTAACTTCCCTGGGACTCTCATAACTAAGTAACAAGGCACGTGGGAAATCCGGCACGGAAATTAGAAGGCAGTCTCTTGAATAAGAGCCAACCCCTCTCCTGCATGAAACAGCCCTCCGTCTCCCCGCATTAAGGTTCCAGTAAGATCCGACTTCCCTAATGAATACAAATGCGTTTCTTGGCCTCTGTATCATCCGGCTGTCCCTCTTCATAAGTAAAGAGACAGTATTATCTTCACAATATGATATTTCGCAATAATACAGTTTGAAACAAGTACACAGAATTTCATGGAATTTAGCTTCTGATGTACAATGGTTATTGATAATGACTTGGAAAGATGTGACAGTGAGGGATAACGTCTAATTTGTGGTGCGATCCCTGAGTTTTCAGGGAGGAAATGAGAAAAACAGTAATCAATAGAATACATGAAATTTTATGGAGGAACTGAGAAAAACAATAATCAATAGAATACCTGAAATTTTATGGAGGAACTGAGAAAAACAATAATCAATAGAATACCTGAAATTTTATGGAGGAACTGAGAAAAACAATAATCAATAGAATACCTGAATTTTCGTGGAGGAACTGAGAAAAAATCAATAGAATGCCTGAACTTTCATTGAGGAACTGAGAAAAACAATAATCAATAAAATACCCGAACTTTAATGGAGGAACTGAGAAAAAGAGTAATCAATAGAATAATATAATTGTGCAGTCTAACACAACTTTTTATTAAGTAATTACAACTAAACGAGAATTAAATCATTTTTAACAGTAACATGTTTCGGCTCCTCTTATAGAGCTATCTTCAGGCTGAGCTCTAAAAAGTGTTATATACAATTAGCAATGCTTTATAGAGTACATCTCGTATTACCTGAAAATTAGAGAAAAGCAATAAAATATCAGATATTCAGTGTCCATCTGGGAAGTCAGAAGCATTACCACATAAGCCATATTGCTCCGTGGCGCACACTTACATTTCTTAGTACTCGTATTAATAACGCCATTGTGGCAGTCGTACGAACTTCTGAGGTGCAATCAAAGAAACGGCGTTTAAATCTTTCGTGGTAATAAGCGGGGGGTTAAAGTAATGTGCAGCGTGACCTAGCGGCCAAACGTTGCTGGGCTGACAAAGGATTCTTGACGCTTGAAGATAGGACCGTTAGGTTGTCCCGAAACGTCGGCAATAAATTACAATAATTGCCTGCGTAATAGCCCAGAAGAGCCCAGTTTTCAAGTATTACATGTTCTGAGTGTGTGTTTGTAGCCTTAGGTATCAAGCATGCAATGCGCATGCGCCATATTGTCATCTGTGGCCTGCTCGGCTCTACAATATTTTTCCACATTATCTCTTAAACGGCACGATTTTTTAAAAAAAGTGATTGAGCATTAACTGTCCATTTTGAATTTTTCTACAAGTTTTCTGAAACGTTTCTCATTCTAAGAAGAACTGAGCGAGATATGATCAAAACGTTTATTGATGTTCGTATCAAGTACCCGTTATTCTCGTCAGATGCTCATGGAACTTGAATTTTTCTCGACAGATTTTCGAAAGATACTCAGATATCAAATTTCGTCAAAATCCGTCCAGTGGGAGCCGAGTTGTTCCATGCTGACGGACAGACAGACAGACATGACAAAGCTAGTAGCCGCTTTTCGAAATCACGCAGTAATTACCCAGTAGTTCGCGTTCTGTCCGTGGCACTGTCACACGAAGCTGGTTTCAGTTTGCCGTGCCTTTCCTGTGCAGTTTTACCGAAGGTTCAGCGGAACGACATTTAAGTGCCTTGATCCTACAAATCAGCCGTTACAAAATCGCATGCCGCACCTTCCACTCCTACAGTAAACATCGGCCGAGAAGTACGGCGCAGGGTTATGACTGCAAATGTCAGTAGACAGACTCAGAAGGTAGGAACATTACGGCACCTACTGACATAAAGCTGTACTGCTTGCCGTTGTCTGCCTTGGCAGTGACTTACATTTGTTTCTCAAATCTCGACAACCCCTAATGGGCTAAGGCCTTATCGTTATCAGAACTTCACAATTACACTCAATTAGACACACCGCAATCTGTAGGACTCCTCTGCACGAATAATCAGCCCGACGCAGATGCCTCTACCTGACAACACACATCTCTCAACAAGCGAGAGACAACTTTGCCCCCAGTGGGATTCGAACTCGCAATCCCAGCAAGCGAGCGGCCGCACACCCACGCCCTAGACCGCGCTGCCACTCGGATCGGCACGTGTACATACTAAGTATTTATTTATATTCACTAATGCACAGTGCGAGATATGCTGCGCTATGTTATTGATTTGTAATATGCCGAGATAAAGTCATGTATTTTTAAATTAACGGCATATGTCTCCATATCTTGGCATCTCTCCATATGTCTCCATATCTTGCCATCTCTCCATATGTCTCCATATCTTGCCATCTCTCCATATGTCTCCATATCTTGCCACCTCTCCATATGTCTCCATATCTTGCCATCTCTCCATATGTCTCCATATCTTGCCATCTCTCCATATGTCTCCATATCTTGGCATCTCTCCACGTGTCTCCATATCTTGCCATCTCTCCATATGTCTCCAGATCTTGCCATCTCTCCATATGTCTCCAGATCTTGCCATCTGTCCATATGTCTCCATATCTTGGCATCTCTCCATATCTTGCCATCTCTTCATGATGTGACTCTTCAAAGCTCAGCGTTTGCTTTATGCACCTTCAGTTTTAACATTAAAGAACTGTGCATTTTCACACTGTGCATTTGTGTGTGGGACATTGACAAGCTTTTCGGCTTACGTCTGTATAGAGCTTGAACGGACAAATTATTGTAATTTATAGGAATTGTTTACTGTGTGGTGGGAAATGAATTTTAAAGTATTGTACGTGTGAACTAGTGGATTCAAAGGGTTGGTGTTTGTATCCTAATCCAGTATGTATTTATAACTTGCACTGCCAAGACGTAACGAAGGTATGTAAATGACATGTGAGAGCTGTTTATGTTTTCCACAACCAGTGTTTGTCTCCCCACCCTTTTACGTGTTTTTACAACACATCCAGTTTCAGCGATTTGGTGTTCTTTGTTTATGTCTGCCACTGTGGACAGAGTCCAGGAGCAAAGTAATTCTAAATCCAAAAGTATTAATATTATTTTAATGTAAGAATCTCTACAAATGGCCTGAAGCTTTCGGACGATGGGAGGGTTGTTTGGGATTGGAATAACAAACCTTCGCTCAGGATTCAGGTGTAATCACACTGGACCCTATGAAAGGAAGACCCTTATGTGCTAATTCAGCCTTCCTCTCGTTATCAAACGTTACCTTATATACCAGAAAGTTTGTGGTAACCTAAGGATTTCGGTTCAATATCTGCTGCCCTCTGCAGATTCTGAAAGTAACCTAGCGGTTAATAGGTAGGGTAATTACAGTCAATAACACAACACTGTATATCTAATTGATGTTTATTAGAAGATGATAAAAACTACATGTTTCGGCCTATATTGGCCATCATCAGGTATTTCATCCGAAAGAACTGAATGCTGTAAGAGTGTTTATATAAGGCATGCAGCCGCGTATCGATGTTGAGATCTCATCATCGAGGATTTGGAGCTAAATATGGCATATAGCCTGGGTGCGGAGCCTAGTGATGTGGGCAGTGAGCCAGTTGCGGGGGGGGGGGGGGGGCGGGGGGTGTGGGGGGGGGTTGTTTTTTTTTTCCCGGTGGCGGGTGTGTTTTTTTTTTTTGTTTTTTCCTCCTATTT
>Ga0123357_10004248_pt1 | contig 16735 bp, 13 predicted proteins | sample TergutEmb28metaG_FD_89873 | JGI IMG/M metagenome (GOLD analysis project Ga0123357, IMG submission 89873) | Embiratermes neotenicus P4 segment gut microbial communities from Petit-Saut dam, French Guiana - Emb289 P4 | ecosystem: Host-associated > Arthropoda: Insects > Digestive system > Gut ... | reverse complement strand
ACAGTAAATTCACTAAAATTAATAGAATGTCATGTCCATTTACAATTTTACCAGTGGGTACCATTCATATGTACTAGCCTAATTATCTTAAACTTAGTTAATCACAATTTAAATGTGTAACTCTGCATTTATCATGTTTACATTGCTAAGGTGCATTACTCCTGTCATAGCACCTTAGCAACATAAATATGATAAATGCAGAGTTACACACTTACGTTGTGATTAATTAAGTTTACGATAATTAGGCTAGTACATATGAATGGTACCCACTGGTAAAATTGTAAATGGACATGACATTCTGTTAATTTTAGTGAATTTACTGTAATTATGTTAGCACATAAGAGTAGTACCCATTAACATAGTGATAATATGAGCTCGACGTACTACCAATGACAGTTCCACCTAAAAACAGGACCATGGTACCCCCCACTCCCCAAGAATACTCCACACATTATAGTATATCTGATCTAGTCTAATTACAACCTGAAGATGGCCCACATGTAGGGCCGAAACATGTCGTTGTAGAACCCTCATTGTAATAATAGAGGTAATACAGTTGTTTGACTACGTATTACCACACTAAGCTCCTTACTATTGTATAAAACACAATGGGGATGACGCACATCAGAATTGAGAAGGGGTGTTGAGGAACCGGAAGGTGGAGAAAACTGGATAATAAAGAACTTCATAATTCCTACTCCTCAACATATATTATCAAATCAAGGATGATATGGGTTGGGCATATAGCATGTATCTGGGAAAATCTTGAGGGAAGGTGGCTGCTTGGATGACCTAGGCATAGTTGGGAGAATATTAAAATGGATCTTAGAGAAGGAGGATAGAGAACATGGACTGGATTCATCTGGCTAGGGATAAGGAGAAGTGGTGGGCTTATGTGAATGCAGTGATGGAACCTTTGGGTTGCATCCAATGCAGATTTGTTTACTGCCTGACAACCTACTAGAATCTGAAGGACACATTGCTCCATAGATTTAGCTAGCTAGTTATTTAGTAAGTGGTGAAGTTAATTTCATAAATAAGGACACTAATATTAAGTTCTTCTGGCATGTTAAGAAACATTCACTCTTTAATATTTATTAGTTTGAATTTGGGTTCCATTTTTTGGCATGGGTTGACCTTATGACACTGAATTTTGAATATTAATGTACACTAATTTTTCTTAGTATAGAAGAGGGTTGCTCAAACTATAACTTGTAGACAGCTTTGTCATTATGCCAGCAGAAATACTGAGATTGAGAAAACAGCTTTTAACCCATTTCCTGGCAAAATTGGTAGAATGAACGAAAAAAATGTTGAAAACATGTGAGCTGTTTATTTGTAGGGATGCACAGTATATTATCAGTTGAAATTATAATAAAAGTGTTCTAGAAATAGTGACACACCAGCTTGGATTGTAAATTTCTTTTTTAAATAAATTTGTCCTATTGACGTATTTCTGTTGCATGTGTTGTGTAGAAAAATACATACATTAATTTATATGTATAATTTTATCCTTATTTAGTCTTCATTCAGGGTATACAATTTTGTGTTGCCCGCACGCAGACCAAATTTGGCTAAGTTGCCTGCACTGTATATAAGGTGGAGCAAGCCTGTTATGGAAAATGTTGTATTGATAAAACATATAATGTACGTCTATCTTTTACATCGCTTACACATGCAGTATGCATATAATATAGAGTTTCCATAATAATGTCTGTTTTATAAGTATTGTGCTTGAAATGAGAGATAGAAGTGTTTGCTGCTAAGAAGCAGGCATAGTAGGAGGACGGACACAGCATTTAATGAGGGCTGTAACTTTTTTTCTTAAACTTGCTGTTATTTTGCACTCAAGTTTAGGTTGTGGACGTACAGAAGTTACTGATGGCTGTCCTCCCTGTATTATTATTGCAGATTGTAAATTATTTTCTTTACAGCACAAGGGGAACCTGTAGATGGCTCCAGTGCGGTGACTGTGATGTTGGATGAAAGCGACTCTGAGTCCATGGCTCCGGCTGCTGTGGCTCACGTCTCTCAGGATCCCAAAATCTTGGCTGGTCCAACAAATGCAGTGTTTCCTGATGCACCTGTTCTCTCAGCACCCACATCAGTTCCGGGACAAGTTCAGCCTTCAGTGATGACAACAGTATATCACCATCAAATTGTGTCTGGCTTACCAATCTCTAATGTCTACGTTGGTAATGTGACAGCTAACGTAAATGTGCACGGCTATATGGGTACATATCCACATATCTCTCCACAGCAGGGTTACTCCGTGGAACCTGTTAGCTCTCCTGTGAGGAATGGAGGACGAGAAACACGGCGTGGCCGTTCCAGTAAACCGGGTAACAAACATGTGGATGGTCATTATGGGGAGAGGAATTCTTCAGGCAGGCATACTCAGGAAGTTACACAAGTACAACCATCTCCACTGGTTGAGTCACCTCCTGCAAACTCAAACATGCCACAACAGGGTTTTCACCAGTTTTATCCCATGAGTGCAATGGCTCACCCATATCAGTCACCATACTACAGTCCTTCTACTCCTACCCATCTTCCCCAGCCATCCGCTCAACATGCAACAGGAACTCCAATCTACTTGCCTGGTCCTCCAATGTACTCAGCTCCTCCACCACAAACACTGTATGGGCCATATCCTCCACCCCACCAGCCTACTGGAGCTCCCACTGTCATGTCTTTTACAGCGATACAACCTGGTCAAGTGCCTACCACAGAGGCCCCCATGCTTGGGAGTTACCAGCTGGAAGGCACTGAGGCTGAAGAAAGACTGCCAGCTCAAACAGGAAATAAAGACGAACTTGGTGAAGGAAATTTGCACGAACAGCAGTTGCCCCCGTCACCGTTGTGTGCCACCTCTTACGAGCCACAAACACTACCAGAATTGTGTTCACATGAACCAGTAACTTGTGGACACAGCAGTAAAAATCCTGTAAATTACCAGCAACAACAAAGTGAAGAAGAAGACTTTAATCAGGCAAACTTAGTGAACACAGTAGTTGTAAATAATAGTAACATTGTAACTGAACCTCCACCATTCATTGAAACGAAACAATGTGATCTTGTAGATACAGTAAATATAAACTTCCAGCAGTCAACAGGACATCACAGTTTTGTAAAAAATGATCTGCAGCCTACATTTGTGGCGGAGAAAGTTTCAGCTCAAGATAATCTTGTTGATGGTGATGCATCATTGAACCAAGCATCCAGGATAAACATTAGTGAATCAAGTGGTAATGGAAATACTGTAGTGATTGATTTTGAATTGGAGCCTGTTGAAACGTGTGAAACTACAGATGTGAAGTCTTCTTTAGCTTGTATTGATATTCCTGCTCCATCAGTGACAACAATGACAACCCCCCTGAAAGAAGCATGTGGACTTGAAGCTGAACATCTTGTAGGTGGGCAAAGTGCGACAGCTGATACGCCAGTGGCTGCACCTGGCCAGAAGTCGTGGGCTAGTTTGTTCAAAACGAATTCTGCAGTGGCAACTCCATCTGGCAGCAAACCCCTAGCATGTGTGAAACCATTCCAGAATAAAGTTCCTCTTACTCCTGATGCATCCTGCAGCGTTTTGGAGGGACATTCAGCACCTGATTCAACATCACCTTCTGTCAGTCCTGGAGTTGGTAGTGTGGTGGCGAACAGTGTTAACAATTTATCTCAGCTACCTTCTCCATCTGCGACTGATGACCCATATCTCTACCAACTAGGAGGTGAGTTTTCTTTGTCTGCTGTCTGTCTGTACTTTTAGCTACAAATAAAATTAGGTACAGCGTTAGTTGTGGGTTAAAAGCAAAATTATATGTATGTTTCCATTATTGTTTGAGTTATTAATAAACAGTGATATTAATGTTAAACCTGTCTCAGAAATACAAATTATATAAATCTGTCTATACCAGTTCCGCAGCAGTTCTGTATATCCGCTTCAAGCATGCAGTGCTGGATGTTTTGTGTTGCAATTACAGATGTGGAATTGGTGTGAGAGTATCTTGTGTATATGCAAATCTGACAGATGTGTTGACAACTTTAACACTATCAGAATATGGTGAAGTTATAAGTTCTTTTTAAAACTTATTTTTGTTAGTTTGTGTAATGATGATAATAGGGATGTTTGTGGTTAAGATAATAGCTAACACATATACAGGGTGTGTTTTAAAAGTTTAGGGCAAAACTGTACAAAATAAACGTGCCGATATTAAAAGTTATTGTTCTTTAACCTACACTTCATTTAGATCTATACACATAATTGCACTTTAATACCATTCTTCTGTCCCTCCTAGAATGCTGTGCAGTTCTTTTATTACTGAGTCTTGGGTTTCCGTCATGAACTGGAAATTCAGACCTTTCAGGGCAAATTTCATTTGGGGAAGAGAAAATAGTTGGGCAGGGTGAGATCAGGCAAGTAAGGTGGGTGGTAAAGCATAGCAGTTTTTGTGTTTGTGGAAGGTTGGTACTGTAATGCCTCCCGAGATGGTACTCCGGCCTAACTGTACCTTATTTGTGAAGACACTATAATTTAAAGGGGCCGCGACTATTAACGTCAGTTCCGAAGTCTCTAATTTCAATGCTGCCACCAGCCAGATTCCGACCAAACTTAGACTGGTTGGAATCTGACAAACTGCTTTGCCACTCAACCAAGTAAAATACAAAGTGCCCTCAATTATATTTCTCAGTTAACTTATCTGATACTCCAGGGATATCAATCAGTAGTCAACCGTATGTCAGCTATATTAACCTTTTGGCGCAGGAATTATTTTTTTAAATTTTAGCACACACTGTGTATAAAATGTGAATAAGCTTACCTTGAATACTCAGTACAAGTGTGTCTCTCTCGTACATAATACAAATTCTTCTTCAGGCAGAAGTCAGAACAATATCCTACGACGGCCAAACACGTAGATATAACCAAAATTTCCATGAGAATGAAGACGTTTGCCTGGTTACAGTGGACTATATAGAGTAGGGCCACTGACACGTCTAAAAATGTGCATATTCTTCAGTGCACTGAACTGACTGCCACTGGGGAGTTCATTGAGATTTCAAAGACTCCACCACTTTACAGCAAAGGGAAATCAGTGTCTGAGTAGCACATATTTTTGAGTGCAGTGCACTTCTTTGTCGGGATTCGGAAACCTAGTCGTGTCTATGCACGGCTGATTTCTCAACTCAATTTTATAAGTACATTGTTCATTTATTACAGTACTTAGTAGTCCCAGCATTGCCCTGTACGTGGTTCTCACTGTTGTGATAAAAAGTGTTTTTAATACTTTTCAGACACACCTTGTATTCCACACAGTAAATAAAATTCTGGGAATTTAAGTATTGAAATATGCCATATCAGGTGGTAAATAGTTGTCAGTCTTTGGATGAGTGCGATGTCTCCAGTTCAAGGGTCAAACCAACCAGAAAGGGAGACTTCTTGACTCTGAAGATGGAGACAGTATGCCTCTGTGAAACATCAGTAACTCTCCCAATTGACATGACATACCATCCCAGGGAACTTACAAAATGTCGTGAACATTCTTGTCAGAAACTCAAATCTCCGAAGTAAAATACTGAATTATATAATTCCATGCTGTGCCTGTGGATAACCTGTCAGTCACTCTGTTACTGATGCAGTAACAGTATGTATGATTAACTACCATTGTGTACTATCTGAGATTTGAGGTTCTTATGGCAAAGGTTATCAAAATTCCAGTCTTTTGGGGTGTGGCAGTGTGTATGAGTTTGTTGGTAGATTGGTACGATTGTTGCAGAGAAACCTGGTGCTTCCATCTTTGGGGTAGAAGTGGATGCATCAGATGCCTATTGAAAGTTTGGTTCCTCTCTATGAAACAGTACATGATGTAACATCCCAAACGACTGGAATGTACATGAGATTTCTGGCACTGGAAGTTGTTTGTGTTGCAAGGTGGGCATGCTGAGGGAAACCTTGCAAGCAGGTGTAGTGATTAGTTTATAAGTTGGACGGATGGGGAGTATTTGATTCTCAGCAGGGAAAGAGACTTCTGTGATTCAAACCCACTGAGAGTAGCTTTGAGTCCCACCCAGGCTGCTGCTCTTCTTGGGTGTCAGGGTACTTTGGCTGGGGCCTGAAACTGAACATTGCCCCTTATTGTGCTGAGGTTTAAGACTAAATGGATGTGGTTCTTCACTGCACTGTTGGTGTAATAGTGGTTATACATTTCTCACAATGTGGCGTAATAAACGGACATTGCACAGACTGTACGTATGGAAAGTTCTCAGCTTGACATTCATTTGGGGGGGCCAGCATTTTGGCATTACCTGTGTAAGAAATTTTACATGCTTTATATATTTGTTGACAGACTGTCATGAATGTGTGATACTAGATAGAGGGGTATTCATTATTTTATCCAAAGATAAATCAAAATAATTAGTTCTTGAATAAAGACACTACACTGTACAAGAGCCAGGTCATTTGCACAATATTAAATCCATACTTGGAACTCCTTGATAGATGCCCTTTTGCATATATACAAGGTGTGATCAAAATGTTCCGTGACTGATTTTTTTTACTCGGCTGTGGGTACACTTCGGGACACCCCTATTGGCAGGGTGGTGTCCTAGAACTCCCTCTCTCCCTGGGACAAGGGATGGTCCCAGCGAGCCTCTCAGTCCTTTGTGAGCTTCGGTCGAAGAGAGTCGTGTACCTGCGCCTTGTTATTTTTCATGCCGTACGGGATGTCGGAAGAGCAAGAGCAGCGCGTGTGCATCAAGTTTTGTGTGAAACTGGGAAGAAATGGTGTGCAGATATTTGAAATGTTGAGAACTGCCTTTGGTGAGCAGTGTTTGAGCCGTGCTCGCATTTTTGAATGGCACAAGAGATTTAAAGAAGGCCGAGACTCGGTTGATGACAATCTGCGGTCTGACAGACTGATGACTGTTGCGCGAGTGCGAGAACTGATCCGAGCAAATCAGCGCTTAACAATCCATGAACACTCTGTCAAGGTTGGAGTGTCTTATGGAACTTGCCAGGCTATATTGATGCAAGATTTGAACATGTGACGTATTGCTGCAAAACTTGTTCCATGATTTCTCGCCTCTGAACAGGAGGAATGGCACTTGTCTGTGGCAACACACATGGTCTAGGAAGCAGAGTCAGATGAAAACTTCACGGGGCAAATCATGATGGGCGATGAGACATGGGTCTATGGGTATGACCCAGAGACAAAACGTCAGTCTTCGGGGTCAAAGTCATGCTCATTGTTTTCTTTGATATGGAGGGCATTGTTCATTATGAGTATGTTCCACAAGGCCAAACTGTAAACCAACAGTTTTATCTACAAGTTTTGAAACGTCTGAGACTGGCTGTTACTCACAAGAGGCCACAGAAACAGGTGGCAGGGGCACGGGCACTACATCACGACAGTGCACCAGCACACACAGCACATTCCATCCAGGTATTTTTGGCAAGCCATGGCATTCCTGTTGTTCAGCAACCACCCTACTCCCCTGACATGGCTCTGTGTGACTTTTGGTTGTTCCCCCAATTAAAAACAGCGTTGAAAGGGAAGAGATTTTAAGACATTGACACAATTAAGAAGAATGCGACGATTACGCTGAACACCATTCCAAAAGACTCTTTCCAAAAATGTTTCCAGCAGTGGCAGGACCGCTGGAAGCAGTGTGTCAGCTCACAAGGAGGGTATTTTGAAAATTATTGAATGTTTTTAGCCATTAGCAATAAATTGTAATTTTCACTCACCAAGTCTCGGAACTTTTTGATTACACCTTGTGTACTGTATGTACCCAAATGCAAAACAGCCCTAATCTAAGATAACTCAAACACATTTGCCCCCTTCCCCCCCTCAATTAGATGTATGCTGAAGAAAAATATATTTTACTCTTTGTTCAGAACACACACGTCATACTACAACATGTGCCTTTACCAGTCAGTGTCACTCTCCTCACCTTCATTGTAGCGTGTCCATATTCACAGTCATGCCTCCCTCATTGTCGCTGCACTCACTGCTGCCATCCAAAGCTCACACTCATTTCTATCACCAGGCCTATCCATTGTGTATGATTTACGGCACTTTTGAACTCCTGTCACAGTTACTTCTGTTGGGGTCACTGCTGTAACGTGATGATCCACTAACCAAGGAGACTGATGCTGGGCCTCATGGCAGCCCTCACCCATGAACTGACACTCACTGTACAACTGATTCGTTGGTTTTTTGAATGCCTTTTTAACATAACATGTAATGCTTGCAGTTGTGGGGTCTTCACTCCAGGTGTCACCACAAAGTCTGTGTATGTGGAACTGATTTTGGCTTGTATTCTGGAGTTATATACCACTTAAATATTCCCACAACAGCATCTCCCATTTCCTTATGAGCACCAGCAGCCTTCTGTTCTTCATCACTGCCAAGTCATTCATAAATTCATTTGGTCATCCATCCATTTGTGTGCAATATGGTAGTGTAACCTGTTGGGAGTTGCTCCTGTGGAATTATTTTTTAGTGTGTTACAGTAACTTGTCACCATCTCTTATTATCACAAACATGATGGTTATTCCTGTCTTGTTACCCATTTTCATCACTACAGATTTTGCCCATTCATCATCAACAGTGTAACTGGATGGCATTTTAACAAACACGGGGGTTTTATAGTCTTTTGCTGTTTGGCTGATGATTCAGCCATTATTCTCTGCCAAGTCCAGTCACATGTCACTGAAAGTCTGTATGCTTCTCAACGTCTTTTGGCAATTTATTGCAAAATAAAGCTCCTGCATGAAGAGAACTCTTCCCTCCACATCATTATGTTTACATCAACCTGTGTTGGTCCTGATAAAATGCTGTGTGAAGAGTAATATACAAAGTTTCTGTCCATCATGCTGTATCACCTTATATGTTATAGACATCAGTTTTTCTTTTTAAATGCAGAAACTCGATTTGTTGTTCTGGTTGCTGGAAGTGGCCATGCTTGGGTCCGGTGAAACATTTTTTTTTTTTTGTTTTGTTTTGTTTTGTTTTGTTTTGTTTATTGTCTCCATTTGTTGCCTTTGCTTTTGGATGTTTGCTTCCAAAATCCTGAGCTTCTTTACTGCGTTGAGGCTGTTCATATTCCCTAGATTGTTGGTCAGCATTGGTTGAAAGTTCACATCATATCTTTGCCTAGATTACATTTACAGTATTTTTACAAACATAATGTATGAGCTATGACTGCTATAGATGTGCTGTTCTGTCTTTTGGCTGCAGTCCTCATGATTTGACAGTGCACAGTCTATACCCTCACATGTTAAGTGACGCCACATATTAAAACACCAGATTGAAGGGATAAATCCTGTATTTGGGTACATACGATATTTTATGTTCGTGGAAATTTTTTTGTTATTTTAAATTGTGCTTGTTTAATTTGTGATCCACCTTTACACTCATTTCTATTCTTTTTGTTTGTAGTTTAGCTAATCACACTCTAAATTGGGCTGTATAGCATTAATTCCAATTCCGAGGACCCATTTTAAATTTTATAATTCTTCTTGACCTTTTCAATGTCTCAAGTTACATTTTTTGGAACTATTTTTAATTTTGTTTGTGAATATAAACATTGCTGCATATTAAGTGGGTTTTCCCCCTCCCACAAAATAAAAAGGTTGTGACTTTATATATTTCTTCACAGAAATTCTGTTGAAGTACAAATTGGAACACAAGGCTCTCAGCCTGCAGCCTCGAGGTTTGACCAACCGAAGCAATTGGTGTTACATCAACTCAACTCTACAGGCTCTTTTGGCGTGCCCACCATTTTACAATCTTATGAAGGCTTTGTCGTTGACACAGAAGCGTTCTGGCAAATCAACTACACCCATCATTGATAGCATGTAAGTTTATTTCTGTTTGTACTCTAAGCCTGGTACATAAGCAGCAGTTCCCACTCATGAGTTCCTGAAAACTGTTATGGTAACAGAAATGTCATGTTATTAATTAATAAGGTTACTAGAACATTAATGCCATTTACCATAAAGGTTGGGTAGCCAGGATGGTGGAGTCTGTATAGCAACTCACGGTGGGCTGGACAGTTGGTGTTTGGATGGCGGTGGTGGAGATGTTCTGAGGCCCACCCAGCATTCTTACAATGGGTACCTGGTCTCTTTCCAGGGGTAAAGAGGCTGGAGAGTGGCATTATCCACCAACCCCCATTTAGCACCAAGCTTAAGGAAAGCAAGAGCTATACCACTCCGTTCTGAGTCTTCATTGCCTGTTATAGGGAGAATTTTACTTTACCGTGTAGATGGAGGGAGTAAGCTTTTCTGAAGTGTCAGTAACTGATTACAAGTTTGGGTGTCACATGTGATGCCACCAACACTGAAACCTGACATGATGAATTTTTGTTACCTGTTGACCTCCCTTCGGGGCCAGGATAGCTCAGTTGGTATAGGGACTCCCTATGGGCTGGACGGTCTGGGGATCGATTCCTGGTGGGGGCGAGATTTTCCGCACCTGCCCAGACTGGCGCTGGGACCCACCCAGCCTCCTATACAATGGGTACCGGGTCTTTTTCCAAGGGGTAAAGCGGTTGGGGCGTGGTGTTGGACCACCCACCCACCCCTATCTAGTGCAAGGTTAAAGAAAGAATAGAACTACCCCCTCCCATTTTACTCTACTTTGATGATGTCCCATGAACAATAGATCTGAGTTATTGTGTGTAAATGTCAGCTGAAGTAAGTTTTCATTTATGTCTGGCATTACTGTTTTCATTTGTCATTGAGTGATTGCAAACAGCTAGCCTTTCTATATTGTTTATCAAGATCGAGACAGCTGTTTGTTCTAAATCTATAAATGTTCTCGTTCCTGCTCTTCAGTTCCTAGTGCAGATTTAAATTCAGGTAGCATCATACCATTTTATTTGTTCATTTAATGTTTTCTATAGTTTTCCGTTCAATACAGCACCATAAATGCCCTGACATTCATTTATTTATCACATACGCGACATGTTTGGGCTGACAGGTCCTCCTTTTATGTAATAGTATCACCTGATGATAGCCACAGTCGTCGGCTGACATGTCGTGTATGTGATAATAAATGTCAGAACATTTATGGTGTTGTATTGAACAGCCGACCATAGAAAATGTGCAAGTTTCAATTGCCACCCCACATTAGCAAGAGGCCATTTAGAATGTTCACAAACATGCAGACAAGTATAAAAGTTACCCAAATGGAAGAGTTATTGGCACAGTTGTGTTGCACAAATGTAGCTTTTTGCTTTCTTTCTTTGACCCATTTCAGATGTACAGTGCTTTTATGCTTTGTGTTATCTGATCCTCCAGAATTGAATGTCTGAGTTTTCTTTCATTCCCCAGAGTGCAAGAATTCTAGCTGCACTTCTAGATTTTCAGCAGCGTTTTAAAGATACTCATTATTAGTAATCCTTTACCATAGTTACTGACCACATTCATAACATACAGGACAGTGCCCTTAGAGTGCTGTCTTCAAGAACTCATTTGAAGGGATTGATGCAGTAGATATTTGTTTTCAAGGGTTCAGTTTGTCAATGAGTTCACACCTCTGTCTCCGACATCTCGTCTCCGGGATCGTAAGGAGAAAGCTATGCGTAAGGATGATGGCAGTATTGAAGTTCAGTGTGGAACACCATTTGAGCCTAGTTATATCTACAAGATGTTGAACTGCATCCGAAGTGACACCTTCAAAGTGGAAGGAAGACAAGAAGACGCTGAGGAGTTCCTTGGATGTCTTCTGAATGCACTGAATGATGAAATGCTGGAGGTAATTGTTGTAGTGTGTACTTTGAGAATTTTACATGAAGAAGGCTGTACTTATTTGTTTTGGGGTAAGTTACCCAACTGGTTCCATTGTGAAATTTTATTTTTAAAAATTGTGAAACTCTATTGGCTTTCTTTAGTTGATTCATCACATTGTATTGTAACTTGACACTGTTGACACTTGGAACTTGGTGAAGGTTCATCTTGGTCTGGAACTGTTGTTGATCTCTTCGCCATAATGTAGTCCAGCCGAACTTTGTCTGCCCGTCTTAAAATAAAATTTTGCCTGCTGATTTTATTTCCTGTAATTTCCTTGTACAAAATCCATGCATTGATTGCTGTCATATCTAATATGTTGGAGAAAATCTGAAGTGGTTACCTTCTTCAAGCTGACTTTGTAGAATATTGTTCATCATTTTATTAAGAACTTCCACATAAAATTTTGTTCGTTCATCTTTACCCAAATATGGACACCTATTTAGCAAATACTTTGATTTTCTATCAGCTGCAAGCCAGAATTTTATTCCAAATTTATCAGGCTTGTTTGCCATGTACTGAACAAAGCGACACCTTGCCTTGGCTGGAGACATTTGTTCATCAGTTGCTGTGTTCTGTGTTTATTACACTTGATGCAATTTTCGAAAAATGGATTCCAAACCTCTAATACAGGAGCGAATTTGTCTGCTATCAGTCATCGTGATCTAGTAGGTCTCATCAGATTGAATAAAGTGCGTCATTTCCCAAAACTCATTATGTGACATAGTGTCATGAAAAAAAGTCCCCAATCTCTTGACTACAATATCTTTACTGATAGCTTTGGAGCACAATAAGCACCTCTTCCATAAAGTAATGAAATTACTGCTTCATTTTCTTGAATTGAAATTGATCATGCATTATCTCCAAGTTGCCGTAAGCACGCTTTCGTCAGTCAACATGTGCCAGACACTTATGATGTTATTAGCTATGTATCTTTTAGAGTAGGATGTAGGGCCAGATTTTTGTCATAGTCTTCCCGAAATTAGTTCATTTACAGCTCAGTTCAAACAAGCATCATAATTATCAATCTATGAATGAAAATTTGTAAAAGCCAGCATACACCAAATATCAGCATATCTTGGGCATTATTTCCAATGTCAGCCAATTGCCATGTGGTTCCACCATGATCAGTTTTCTGTACACATTCATATGTAGATTTGGTGACATTGTTACTTCGTTATCCTGTACCATGACAACTGCTTGCTTCCTCAGCAATGATTTCTAGGTCTAGAAATGCCTGGAGATATTGGAGGGGAAGGCAGTTCTTCACTATCATTATCTTCATCACCACCTCTGTTGTCATTATCACTATCGAATTGTGCTGATCTCTGTTGCACATAATCTTTATCCTCACTTTCAGATTCGGGGAAGGGTTCACAATCTGGCTAGATCTTCAGGTTGGGTTTGTAAATATTCCGACAGTTCATTGTTCACCACATTACGTTCACGCATGATAATGACTGCAGGTCTGAATGTTAAATACGCTGTATATTCACCAAAGGTCTCAAAACTAAGTTTTCTAAACAGGTATTTTCAAGACCTGCAAGTTAACACTCTGTGTGCAGACAGCAGTCAAAAAGACTGCATTGGTGCTTCTAGATATAGGTTGTTAGAACTCCTTTCTCATTGATGTACACTATGTGATAATGTGTATAGACAACAGCAGTGTTTAGGAAACGTCGTAGAAGCACTACTTTAAACAATAAAAATTGTAGAAAATACGGGTTTATAATTTTTAGAAATCGTCCACCGGACCACTCTGGTGCTTCTAGTGTTAAAGAAGTAGAATGGGAGGGTATGGGCTGGATCCATGTGGCTTAATAAAGGGACAGGTGGCAGGCTCTTATGAACACAGTGATGATCCTTTGTGTCTGTAAGATACGGGAAATTTGATGACAAACTGAGGACCTGTTAACTCTTGAGTTGTTTGTTCCCATAGAACTGCTTAATGAGGTGTTACAGAATGAAAATTATTGGCAGGGACTGCTTGATGGAAAGGACCAAGATCAGCAGTGGAAGCTCCAGAATTTGGAGGGACGTGAAATTCTGACACCAAACTGCAGTACATGAGAGGTTTATTATACCCTTTTGGCTCCAGAATTAGGTGCCCAGCGTACTCTGCAAAAGTCCGAGTTGTAAATCACTTGCCCATTACGTTGTGTGTTATTGGCTGATGGATATAGTTGTTTCCTCAGAATTACACTGCCCATTGACTATAGTTAACCATTAACCCCTTCTGCACAAAGGGGTTAATGGTTTTTCTTTCACATCATGTTTAATTTATCCCTCTTTTACCAAGTGTATCAGAAGAATAAAGATCGAGAACCACATTCAGTGCTTGTACTTGTGTGCCTGTATTTGCTGAAGAATGCCACAGAGGGCTGTGCCATGTGTCATGCATTTAGTCACCAGCTTCACCACAGAGGCACCTGTTTAATAACAGGCCTGTCCATGTGGGGTTTGTGGTGGAGATAGTGGCATTGGAGCAGGTTATGCTGCAAATACTTTTGGGTTTCTCCTTCATTATAATTGTACCAAATCTTCACACCCATTTGTTCATCTATCACAGTTGCTGTATAGCTGTAGTTGTTGACAGCATCTTTCAATAGTGCACTTGAAGATGCGATATAGAACTGCTTCTCGTGACAGGTTGTTGGTAACTTCCAGCTGTTGCGTGAAAGCTGTATGTCAGTATGAAAGAAAGAATTTTGTAATGTAAGGTATGTGTGTCTGTTAAGTATCAAATGTTTATAGACATTATTTAGAGTGTGAGTCTGTGTGTCTTTAACTAATTGATGCAGAATCATCCTTAAGAACCTTGTAATCACCTAGCTAGTCATATTACCTGCTTTGTGTAGAACTTTGGAGGTTTACGTGCTCACAGCAGCCGATGAACGGACCTTGTCCTAAGACGGGTGGATTGAGTCCACATTCCATTCTTGCGTTCTCTGAGATCTGTGTGAATATTGTTCTTCATTTGATTTCTAAGTGTCTGATGTTTGTTCTTTTCAGAGTTTCTTACTAAAATTTTATGCATTTCTTATAATTCACATGAGTGATGTATGCCTGCCATCTCATCCTCCTTGATTTAGTCACCAATACGTTACTTTGTGTCCTGTCCTTTTGGGTCAGCATTTCACACCACTTTGAGCTTACATGTATTCCATGTGTGCTGTTCTGTGCAGTCTTGTATGTGCAGTTGAGATCTTGATGAATGATTTTTTTTTTTTTTTAAGTAACTATGTGTACTAGTAATTGGATCAGTTTGTCCCTTTAGAAGGAGGTAGCCAGATGTGGTCACTACAGATATCGCCAAAAATTATGTCATGTCATGTTGGAATGCTTGGACAAGTAGTGTTGTGTAAGACTTTGGTATTCAGCGTGGCGTGACATATGTCCAGTTACAAATACACTGTTTAATGAATGCTCTTCAGGGTAATCAGTTGGTGTACAATTAAGTTATTGCTAAAAGTATTTCATGTTACAGATTTTTTAATATTAGACTTTAGGTATTTACAGATGCGATTTTATGATGACAAGTTGTTTTTCTTGTAATCAAGAGGCTTTACTTTGATGCTGTCAGAGTTTTGAAGTCTTTAGGGTATATTGTAATGTAGTATAGCAAAATAATTGATTATGTTTGGCACTAGAACGCTTGTTCTGACATTGCCTTTGGTTCCAAAATGTCTCTTGTTTCTATATTGTTCCTCATATTTGTTTCACTTGTGTTCACAGCTCATCAAACTTGTAGAAGAACCATCACTGAAATCACCTCTCAGTAATGGTGATATTGCTACCAATGGTGATACATCTGCTCAGAGCCAGGACGAAGATGATACGGAATGGAAGGTAAGATAATTTTATAGAAGTTTAATTGGACCTTTTTTTTTAGAGGGGGGGGTGGGAGGATCCATACCCCACCCAAATAAGCCGGCCGTAGTCAGCATCAAGTGTTGCTATGGTGTGCTCGTGGTGGGAACAGTAAACCTGAAGTAGTGTATGGCTGGTTGTATGATTGCATTTCAGCCAAAGGAATTTCAGAGACAGGCATGTATTGGCGGGGTTTAAAGTTGTTGGTTCAAGTTTGTCTCGTGCTTATGTTAATGAAAATGGCTTAATTGAAATTTTTGTGTAGACACTGTAGACAAAATACAGTGAAACTTGCTTAAGATGTTTTTGAAAATATCTAACTCATTATGCTTAAAAAGCAGGAAAGTGTCTTAAAGGCTTAGGACTGAACAGTTCTGTTTATTACATATTTATCCTGAATTTCTGTAATTTGTGGTGGTCTTAGGTAAATGAAAGTCTTAACACATTCTCACCTGCATATGACAAACCTATTATTTTTCATTTTGTCAGTGACCTTTCTCAGAGGAATATTTAGTCTTTAGCAGTTAGGTGTGAGGGACATTCAGAACACCATCCACTTTGGTAATAATGTTCAGATTTTCAGCTGTTGAGGGTGGCCTCCTGTTTATGTCTGTTCTTGATGTGGCATGTTCAAGGAGGTGTCGTATAAAATCGGTGAAAAAAATCTAATGACAGTTAATTCCAAATTAAACTGTATTTCAAAACCATGGTGCTGCTTCACGTACTTTTCCCCACAACTTAATGGAGATGCATCCACAGACTTTGATGCTTCATGTATCGAATGTCTAATGTTAAACTTGAATACATATAATAAACAGTAACCAAACATTTTGATCATGTGTTCCGTAATTAATCACTCCAGGGGATAAATACTTGCACATGTTAGAATATTATTTTTATTTAATTAACTGGACAAGAGCAGACTTTACACCTCAGATACAAATAAATAAATTACGAGGGGTGATTGATAAGTAAGGTCTCCTACCGAGAGGTGTCACTAGTAGTGGGAAGAAAGAAACGTTTGCGCATGCGTTCGGTAGTCGATACAGTGTAGTACATTCGTGCTTAGTT
>Ga0123357_10004246_pt1 | contig 16735 bp, 12 predicted proteins | sample TergutEmb28metaG_FD_89873 | JGI IMG/M metagenome (GOLD analysis project Ga0123357, IMG submission 89873) | Embiratermes neotenicus P4 segment gut microbial communities from Petit-Saut dam, French Guiana - Emb289 P4 | ecosystem: Host-associated > Arthropoda: Insects > Digestive system > Gut ... | reverse complement strand
GGCATAATCAAGCTGCTGCACACACCTGTTCAAAGATTCTGCCGCCTTCTCATCCATGTTTGATACATGGCCCTTATTTTGTCTCACATCTATTGTTCGTCACTTCCCGCCGCACGTGCAAGTGGTCGGATGATTGGGCTACGTTAACATATGACTAACGAGCCGACAGGAAGTGACAAAGTATAGCTGTCGGATAAAATAACGACCCCTTACGTTCAGTATTGCCAGTTGCCTTCATAGCACTTTGTTTGTTGAATGAAAGAAACCATTGGCACAAAAAGGTAGTAGTGAATTCCTTTACTAACACTTTGAGTACTGAAATAAAAAAGGGGAGAGAGGGGGGAAAATTTTCAAAAGAGGTGGGTACGCCGTTTTTTTTAGCCCCCCCCCCCCCCCTAGATTATTACTTATCATAAATTATCATAACTGCACCTATATCCTTGGGTAAAGTGTTTTATGTTCGAATTAATCAGAATCGGAATAAGCGGACATATTTTTATAAAAATCCCAAATTTAAAATTTGACCGAAATAAGTACATTCAGCGGGAAGTCCACCTCTTCTGCGCAGAAGTAGACTGACATGACGAAGCTAACAGCAGTTTATCGCAACTACGTTACGAACGCACCTACTAAGAACCATAAAATACTGGATGAGGGTGTGTGGCCTGGATTGATCTGGCTCAGGATAGAGACATGTGGCAGGATCCTATCTATACTCTAACGAAACTTTGGGTTCCATTAAATGTCGGCCTATTAAATCCTCAAGGAAAAGATTTGTCTAATTAGTTCATTTTAGAACTACCGTATTTTATTTATATCTCCCGACAAATGGCGAACGTTATCCTTCGAATGAGCCGTCACAATAATCGAACACGCTCTAACATTATAGCAAATGCCTATAGTCACACAAATAGATCGTTTAGCATCAAAATGGTCACTTTAAAAAGCGAAACACGTCACACAGTACATATAACGAATAAGATAAGCATAAAGACAACACATTAACAGAAAATGGCAAGACTGCGCAATGAACCGAAAAGAATTCAGACATGTTGCCTCACTTTGTGAAGTGAGTAAATGTGCAGAAGTTTATTTGAAATTCAAATGCGTCACGGTGCACAGTGTGAGAAACAATGCCATAAGACTAACGTGACGAAAACATTTCGTGTGGTGACATAAGGAACTGCCAAGCTATGAACTAAACCTGGGATCAAATTCCCGTTATCTTAGAATGTTGCAAGTAAATTATTCAAAGTGAACTGAATTAGAGCGTAGTTTTCCCCATCATCATAAGCCTGTGAAAGATATTAACACCCGCTAGCGAACAACAAAATGTCTGCACACACTTCCAAATCCTTTAGCAGAAATTCTTAAACGGAGAAGTTTATACAGAGGGATAGTACACTACTAGCCTGCCTACATGTCGTACTTGGTAAAGTAAAAGTGAAAGTAAAAGTGAAAGAGAAATTAAACTGTCCCTGTCCTTAACTAAGCATGACATCCCCAAGACTTACAAGCATATAACACTAAATAGCGTGCCTCAGTATTTCTGAGGTATGCCATAACCGTTGTGCGTTTAAACTATATGGTGAGGTGAACTTAGTCAAAAACACAACTATAAAATATGGCTAAATGATCGTGCTTATTAGCAAGGAAAAACTACATGTTTCGGCCTATAGCGACCGCTATAGGCCGAAACATGTAGTTTTCCCTTGCTAATAAACACCATCATTTAGCCATATTTTATAGTTGTGTTTTTGACTGAATTCACCTCACCATATAGTGTACGTCAGCATAACTACTTCATTACTCAAGGTACCTACATAGGGATCCCAAGGTGTGCATAGCATCTTGTGACTCAAATGACAAAAATAGGCCTGAAGATGACTAATCTATAGTCGAAATATTTAGCCTATGTAAGTACCTTGAGTAATAAAGTAGTTGTGTTGATGTACACTATTTAGTATCATATTACGTTTATAAACACATCGTGATGCTTCCATTCAAACTCACAAGTATACCTGTGTTAACATTCAGATACTGTGAACCTAAAAATAAGAAATGTGTTGAAGTGTGTCATATGATTCTCAGAACAAAAGTAGATTATTTTTATAACCACCATTCACTGATCGCTACTTATAATGGGGACTGAGAGTGTTTTCTGTGAGGCAGGAACCGCGATTTAAAATATTTGCTTTAAAGGACTAATGGAATATTCAACCTTCAGATGTCATCAGGAACACCAGGCACACGGTACTGACGACAATAAATCGCTAAAACATTGCATTAAGATGACAAAAACATACACAGGCGACAGCAGTGTAGGTGTTTATAAAGTATGGCACAATTCGGGAGTCGCAGAATCGAAACTGCGATGCCAGCCAAACATCTACGCTCACTGCGCAATGATAACCGACAGAAAGTCAAGTATTAGTCTTGCTACTAACAAACTTCTTACCTTGTGAATTGAATCATTGTGATATGCAACGATTGCAGAAGACCGAGCCCCAACAACTTATCTTGAATTGATATTTTAAGGTAATTATATTAAGAAGGTTTTGTGAAATCAGCAGATTATGCGACACGTAGTGGCAAACAGGAAGTGAACGGGAAAATTTTACGGCAAACAAGCAGAAACATCGTTCTTAGCCCCCCAAAAATGTTTACTTTCTTGTCACTATCATAGTAATAATAATGACCTCTCGTATTACGGGGAGAACGTAATATTCAAGCGTTAATTCAACCCCTACTTTCATCAGGCTATATCGCAACCGCCGGAACCTTGTATGTGACACCACTCACAAACCAAGCTGCATCGTCGCCACGGAAACCCGGCTGCCACTCACTCAATCACATCACGGTAAATATATAAGTTTGAATTTATAGCACATAAAATTTTAAAACAGAAATAATATGCAAAATAAGAAATATCTTTCCCGGTGTGAAAATAAAAAAGAAAAATATATAATAAACTTTACTCATGTAACTGCAAGATATATTTCACTTTCAGAGGACCGTCAATCGTGATATATTCTTATAATAAAAGCCAACGAGATGCACTATTTCTCAAATTTATTTTGTTAAAGAACTCTGCATGTTTCGGACGGATTTACTGTCCATCATCAGGAGTTTCAATACCGTATACACAACAATAGGTATTTTTCATACTAGTTATGGTGACTGGCTGATAACTAGTATGACAAACACCTGTAGCTGTGTATACAGTATTAAGACTCCTGATGATGGACAGTAAATCCGTCCGAAACCTGCAGAGTTCTTTAACAAAATAAATTTGAGAAATAGTGCATCTCGTTGGCTTTTATTATAAAAATGCAAGAAATATATTAAGCATAACAAACAAACCCTTCTACACCCTTCTACGTATCCTGTCAGCGACTAGACTGCTTATATAGATGCATTATAAATACCGTAAAACTGCTTGTAAAGACTTCCTGATGCTGAGCACTTAGTTGTTCGAAACATGTCGAAAACAATATAATTGAATGAAATCATTAATGAAAAGAATGTGCATCTCGTTGGATCGTCTTACATATCCACAACTACTTTTTACGGGTGTTCGGTTGACAGTGTAAAACAGTGTGCTAGCGGCTTCAGACTCTTAAAACTAACCGCATTTTTAATTTCCTGAGATGAAAGAATACAATTATTGTCCAAAACTCCTTCTGTCTTTAAAAAAATTGGAAACATTCTTGGGACTTCTGTAATGATTATAGCTGCTGTCTTAACATGAATCCTGCTCTGCTTCTTATGAATCGCTACCACCGTTACTACAGTTATACAACCCCTTATCAGCAATTATGATATCCGAAAAGCTCTAAAAACCAAAAGCCTTGACACACGCCACTCAGGATCCAGATGTGAGGGGCCAGTTGTGCAAATACTCTGTAATACTATTTACAGTCTCTATTTATCCCACTTGGTGTGAATATTCATACCTTTCGCTGCAGGAATATAATGTATTACATTACCGGGTGCTGTCCCAGACCCAGCTGGTAATGTTACGTATTCTATGGTATATGCTCCCTATATACGAGGTATGTATTTTTTCATGTTGCAACAACCCCTAGCGGGCCAGGGCCTCCTTAATATTGGGGCTTCACTATCACACTCAGACACACCACGGTAGGTATGACTCCCCTGGACGAGTGATCAGACCAACGCAGAGACCTCTACCTGACAACACATAACACTCACAAGAGACAAACATTCGAAGAGGGATTCGAAACCCGCGATCCCTGCAAGCAAGTGACCGCAGACCCACGCCTTAGACCGCGCGGCCATTAGGATCGGCAATGCTACGTTTTACCTTTCTAAAATCCGAAAAATTCTGAATTCCGAAACACATCCGGCTCCAAGAGATTCCGATAAGAGGCTGTGAACCTGTACAGGAATTTCTGCAGTTACACTAGTGTCGTGACTTCGTACGTCCTTCAGTGTAGTATCACAAAAAGTATTCATCTGGAAAATACGAACGCTCATTGATCTCCAGCACCATAATATTCTTAGCAGATTTTGTGAAAATCAAATCCAGCGGCTCTATAGTTGCAGAATTCTGATGAAAGACTAAGAGACGGAATGACAAATGGCGCACCAAGAAAAGACTGCGTAATGCTACATCTGTGATCATGGTGGTAATTAATGGTTAATGGGTCCCAGACAGTAGGACACTGTCACCGCCACTCTTGCAATTGACATCAACTCACTGTGTTCTCCGCCGCTGCCCCACTCTTATCGTCCTTTCGCTGGCGAACGTGCCTGAAGTCACCGTAAAATTAAAAATTACAGCAGTCATCTGTCTAGAAACGCATTTAATGACTCCTCGTGGTAATAAACTACATTCGAACGTAATTTTGGGAAACACAACGGTTGATCCTGTGCGATATGAACATGCGTGTTGTTTTCACGTAGGATTCGCTTCGTTTCTTCCCAGCCACTGAACTGCCAGCAACTGGTTCGTGTCAGTTCATGTCCTTCATTATGAATTAAAGTCGCTTGGCTGTATAAGACATTACTAGTCTATTAATCCTGATTACAAATGCCCCTAACCAGTCGGTATCCCGAGTAAGAAAATCCAGTCCACACTCTCCAATCCTATTTCTTGCCACTTCAGTTTTAATATTACCCTTCCACCTACGTAGTACGCTTATATATTTCAAGTCTCAATCCATAAGATTCCAGACGTAAATTTTGTGCGCATTTGTGATCGCTCATATGAAGTCATGCACACTTCAATCTCATCCTCATGCATGTGGACGCTCCAGCAACGTTTGGTGATAAACATAAATTACGAAGCTCTTCTTCATTCAATTTTCACCAACATCATGTCACTTCCTCCCTCGGTAGGTACAAATATTCCCCTCACCACTCTGTTCAACATCGCCAGTGTCTGCTTGCGTGTTTCTTACAGCAATTACTTGTGACACACGACGCCGTATGCTTTGATAACTCATTACCAACATTTCGGAAAAATCTACTGCCCTCATCTTCAGGGTAACCACGATGACACATACTAGTGCAGAGTCCCGGAGATGAAACTTGCTCAAAAACACAGAGAACCTCAGCATTACGCCTTAATTCTATACAGTTCCTAACAAGAACGCGTAATGTGTAACACTACGTCTATAGTTCATGGGATGCGTTACTTAGGGCTACCGAGAATAGTTGGTAAAATTCAGTACCGTCTCTAGTTATACGTTTTATCCGAGCGGCAAATACGAATGCATATACGAGGTATGTATGTATGTATGTATGTATGTATGTATGTATGTATGTATGTGTGTATGTATGTTTGTATGTTTGTATGTATGTATGTATATTTGTATGTATGTATGTATGTATGTATGTTTGTATGTATGTATGTATGTTTGTATGTGTGTGTGTGTACGTATGTATATATGTACTTACCTACGTACGTACGTAGTATGTATGTAGATGTATGTGTTTATGTACGTATGTATACATATGTATGTATGTACGTACGTACTTCTGTATTTATGTTTATTATGTATGTGTATGTGTTCATTGACGTATGTGTGTACATACGTATATATGTATACATGTATGTATGTATATATGAATGAATGTATGTATGTACGCATCTGTAGACCTACGTATGTACATATGTACGAATGTCTGTGTTTATGTATGTAAATGTGTGCATGTGTGTACGGTGATACTGCAATATAGCGCCAGCTTCGCTTAGCGTCCATGAAGGTCTGTGAATCAGAAATTTCCTATTTTATGCCTACTGTACTCAATTTCGGTTTGCCGTCACCTTCGACATACCGCCACAATTGCGGTGATAAAATAGTGGCCCTATATCTGGTATTGTCTCTGTGTGTGTGTGTGTGTGTGTGTGTGCGTGCGTGTGTGTGTGTGTGTGTGTGTGTGTGTGTGTGTGAACCAAGCGTCGCGGTCATGGGAATAGCATTCCTGCTTTTTCATCAGCAGGTCCCAGGTTTAAGTCTTGTCCTGGAAACCGCAATCCTAAGTTTCTCGTGGATATCCTCTGTCTCCACTAACAGCTTAAGAGACAATACGCTAAAGCAGAGCAATATCGCATCCTTTGCATCCTTTCCTATTCGTTATTCACCATCACCCTATCAATCTACGCTGTAAAGACTCAGGTTCTAAGGGCATCCTTCAAAATAAACCATAAACCAATAAAAATATTTTCTTCCAGATTTTCCCAATCGGTACCAAACACAGGGATACTCCAGCATCGTACGAGTACTTGCCAACTCCCCGTTTGAAATTTGATTAACATGAGCTCTTCTGTAACAAACGCAGATGAAAATGAAGACAGTGACTGAAAACAAGCTGCGATCTTTCCTGCACATGTGCTTTCAAATCCATTACTCGGAACTGACACACACACATCAGATCACACTAACAATTCAACTGATAAAACGCAATTAATGAAATCAAGAATCAGTTTTCCATTTCTCTTTTTGTCCATTTGATTTACTTTGAATGGAAAAGAAGAAGACCAGTCAACCAGAACTATGCCTGATTTCAGGCTTCCGCCGCGAGGTAGATGAGAAATATTTTTGTATATTTTACTGTATATTACACTGCAACATATCTCAGCTTTAAAAAAAAACGCCATCTTCAGGCAATATAAAATATTTAAAGCTTAACACATACAACAAAATAACATGTTACTTAATTCGTGTAGCTGAGATTTCAACTTTACAGTATTCTAAGTGTTGTTAAGAGCCAAAACCATTCAATATGCAATTAAGGAATATTTTGGTTCGAATAACACAGAACTGTTTTTTTTTTTCGAATGCAACTTAAATATAATTTACTTTTCATCATCAATTTCATACCCCATTATTTCACAAAAAGTGATGATAATTCAATATTCTACATTAGTCGATGCACTGTAGGGTAACTTCGGCATACAGAGTTGAGCGACGTCATATGTTCAAGCTTTATGTGTTTGAATGGAAGCATCACGGCGTGCTTATAAACGTAATACAATACTAAATAGGGTACATCAGCACAACTACTTTATTACTCAAGGTACTTGCATAGGCTACATGTTTCGACTATAGATTTGTCATCTTCAGGCCTGAAGATGACTAATCTATAGTCGAAACATTTAGCCTATTCAAGTACCTTGAGTAATAAAGCAGTTGTGCTGACGTACACTATTTAGTATTATATCAAGCTTTGTGGTTGCTACGAACATTAAATGCAAAAGGCGCATCAACGTTACTCAAGTGTATTGGACTGAATGTTGAAGAAAATATGTTACGGAACTTCATACGTTGCAGTGTAACATTACATTCGTCACCTTCTGTAGCCTCTAACTGATCTGCGAATGTTACAGAACTCAAAATGAAACGAACTGAAGCATGTGCACAAATATTCCACACAACTTAGAAGCCACCACAAAATTTCAGGCGCTAGAAGGTTGACGTTCAGCAAGTTTCATACTGAGGACCCAAAGATATCGGACACCACCACACAAAATCTAGTCTCCCAGGCGATCTGGAGTCCGGGATTCGCGCACCACTGATTTAGGGCTAATTTGCGAGTCTGCAGGTTTTCACAGCAGTGTGGTAGAGGTCTTCTTTCTTCTGGGTTGTGGGGCCGCGTCGCCGACAAAAAGGTTACCGACGTTGCGAGAAGACGCAGTGGTGTCATACTTTCGAGGGTCGAAATGTTCGTGGACTACAACATCGTCTCGACACGTCGGGAAGCCACTTCCCAGAAGAACTAGAACTAATCTCTTTCGGTGTAAGAATCAACTTCATTATGAAATTTAAAAAAGTTCTACTGGGCGACAGTACGAAATTTCTTCAGAAAGTAGACCTAAACGAAAGGAGTGTGTTCAAGTGTTGTCACTAAAAACGCGTGACTAGATGACATTACAAAGATACTAACACAATTTTTAATCGAGAAGAAGGATATGGGCAGGGCATGTAGCGTGTATGGGGGACAGGAGAGGCGTATACAGGTTTTTGGTGGGGAAAGCTGAGGGAATATGCCATATGGGAGACCTAGGCGTAGATGGGAGGATAATATTAAGATAGATCTTCGGGAAGTGGGATGTGGGGGTATGGACTGGATTGAGCTCGGGATAGGAACAGGTGGCGGGCACTTGTGAATGCGGTAATGAACGTTCGTGTTCTATAAAATGGGGGGGGGGGATTTATTGACTAGCTGAAAACCGGTTAGGTTCTCAAGAAGAACTCTGTTTCATGGAGTAAGTAAGTAAGTAAGTAATACATTCTTTTAAAATGTGACAACGAACCAGAAATGCACCAAGAAATACTGACAGTAAAGAAAAACATGTGAAATCACGAGTACGTGAAATTATGAAAATGCCTGCTATCATTTGCTTCGGAATATTTCGACTTGCTGTCTCCTAAAACGGAATGTAAAAATTAAACAAGCAAAGAGCCAATTTTTTTCCGAATTTTTGTGTCACTTTGGCACTTCATCTATAACACTAAGGGGGGAAACAGACATAACTGTCTTCAGAGACGTGTCACTGTGTACTCTGGCACATCATAATTAAAGTTTGGAATAAAATACAAGTTCCACTTCCATGGCAGACTTTTTTACCCTGCAGATGGAGGCAGCAAGTTCACCTGCAACAATGGTATCTCATTACCAAATTAAATAATGTCACTCCCCAGAGGAACGTAATCTTAATCTTCACTTCGGTGATAATTTAAAATGTATTCCACTGGAGCACTAATTTACAGAGTTAAGTGCAGTAATGTGTTCTCGCCTGTATTAATGATCAGAAACTTGACCACAGATTAGGAAGTTATCTAGAATATGTCCAATAACTGTTATTTCTTTTCAGCCTCCCACGGTCTATAATGCAATTTTTTCTTTCGGCCTTTGCTCTCCGATTATCTCCGCAGGGACCTCGTTCATGAACCGTATAAAAGTCGGCGGGTTAGGTGGGACAGCTCAGTTTCTATGTGGCAGCGCCATGGAGAAGGACTGCACCCTGAAGGTCGAGAGACCGGTCTACGAACAGGAAGATCTTCACAAGACGTATGGATATGCCAAACCCAGGTACACTGGTGAGTGTCACTTTATAATAATTAGAAGGCATTTCGGTGGGGAACCTCAAGGGAAGAACCACTTCGAAGACCTAGGTGTAGATGGACGGGTAATAAGAAAGTTGTTCTTAAACAAACAGAATAATAGCGCGTGGACTGGATACATGTGGTTCAGGATAGGGACAGTGACGGGCTCATTTGAACACTGTATTTTTTTTTTTATCCTACGCCAGTTAAAGGAAAGTTTCCCATTTTCTTTCTTACATTCCAATACAATTTTGATGATTTCCACCATCTATCCTAATTACTGATGTTGTCCGTGGTATGTCAGATTTTGACATTTTTGGATGTGATCAAGGAGGAGTGGAGGAATAACTCTATTCTACTTTAACCTCGTTACTAGATGGAGGCGAATGTTCAGCTTCAAGCACCGGCTCTTTTACCCCCGGGGAAAAGAGCCGCCGTAGCGATTAAATAGAAGGCAGGGTGGGCTCCAGAGCCGGTATGAACTTTTCGGAGCAGAGAAAAATATTTTATCCTTGATGAGAATCGAATCACAAATCCTCGGCGGTTTAGTCCGAAGTCCACGCACGTATTTATTGAGTTATCTCGGCAAGTTGATTCAGACGTCACGGAGTAGAATATGTTATGTACATCAAAACGAACAGGAGAGAAGTTGTTAGTGCACTCGCTGAAAAGTTTATATACAGATGGCTATGACTTTTTTTTAACTTCTATGGAACCAGAATTGTCAATACCCTGCCCACGAACGCAAATAACTTGACTATACACTAAACCAGTTCGATTTAGTCAAGCTTCTCAAAGCCAATGACCCCTTGGCCCGTTTTAATATCAGCATTCCATCTATACCTGTTACACTGTATTGGTTCATTCTCTTGCATATTTTCGATTGCAATTCTGTGTGCGTGCTGTAAGTCCTGCCTATATAATAATCAAAAACCAGAGGGTGAGGAGTACGAAATTCGAAGTACCGCGTCATTGTCACGTATAATTTTCCGTGTCCCTCTTCCTTAGTTCCAACTTCTATAATACGTTCAGAAAAATAGTGTTTTATTCAGCCAAGTTTTCAACTGTTAAGATTGAGCGTCGATAGAAGACGAATGAAATATGAGTATGGAATGTGTCTGGAATCATATTAACAGGAAGAAACCGAAGTACAAAAATGGAAACTTACTCTACTCCAATTTATTCAATATAAAAGCTACATGGAATGGCCAGGGATCGAAATCGGACTTCTCCGGTGAAGGGCCGACAATTCACCACTCATGGCGCAGTCGATAACTTTACACATTTAGGAAAATTTATAAAGAAGTAAACGTGTACGTATTCCATTGTATTCGTGAAGTTATATATTCGCTGTCTGGTTCTCAAGAGAGCACTACTCTTACTTTTCTTTCAGCTGTTTTCTTGCGGCACTTCTTCGCGAATTTCGTGACATTTTTCCAACACGCAGCACACATGCCGCCTCGAATCACAACATTACCTACACGCTTAGCGCGGTGGTTCCCAAACTACCAGCATTTCAGTTCGCGGAGTATATTTGTTTTCTGCCCCCATCAATCGAATTTCGGAAACACATAACATTTACGGGTCCGGTCAGACAGACGGCTTTTGTACAAGAAACTGGAAGGGAAAGGCTAGGGACAAGCGGTAGATTCATGTAAAAACGATATTGCCGGCAGTCAACGGGTCACAGACTGGTCTGCGTATAGTTAGTTAACTTACTTCACGACGCCCAAATAAACAAAACATGTGTTCCCAGGACAGGTTTTGAATTGTATGTGAAGTACATCCGGGTCGTCGGATCAACTAATTAATTAGTTACTTCTTGAAAAATTATTCTGAAATTTCGACGTAAGCAAGAAACATTTTAGGGCCCTGAAAAAGTACATGTCAAAGTGGTATAATATAATTTACTTCCAAAATAATAATTATTTTCTAGCCCAGACTGTACATGACACATTAAATACATTGGCACGTCCCAAATCCAACACAGTCACTGCAGAAAGTTTTGTAATTCCCACTTACCAAAGCAAACCAACACAACAAGATTATGTATTATATATTAAAAATTAAAAGTAAGATGAACATCACTTCGCGAGGTCAAAATTTGCTATTTTTCATTTTTCCTTTAGCATTAACAGAACAGAATGCAGCCCTGAATCACAGGCGGTAAGCTGGCGACGAATGAGTATCTGCGGTTCGACTCCCGGCATAGAAAGAGACTTTCCTCTTTTCTGAAATATCCAGATCGTTCCTGGAGCCCGTCCATTCCCCTGTTCAATGGGTACCGGGGCCTCATTATCTTGGCGTAAAGCGGTCTAGGCGTCATAAGGTTCGTCATCCCCGTTGTGTTTAATAAACTAATTAGAGTGGAGTGTATGTCCTAGTCTAAAACAACTTTATTTTATTTGATGGTAGAGGTGTATTTACATTTACTACCTTAGGTACAACTGCATGTTTCGGCTCTTAACAATAGCCATCTTGAGGTTGTACATGAATCCTTAGCAGGTAGTTATACAAGATTCAGTATGGGCTGCGTACAGTGGGGATGAGGGAGATGAGGTGGGCACAAGACCTCGTACGTGTCATGGAGATTGGGGGGTGGGTACATGGGGTAACTGCTATAATAGCAGCCCACCTCATCTCCTACATCCCCACTGTACACAGCCCATATCGAATCTCGTATAACTACTTTCTAAGGATTCATGTACAACTTCAAGATGGCTATTATCAAGAGCCGAAACGTGCAGTTGTACCTTAGGTAGTAAATGTAAATACACATCTACCACAAAATAAAATAAATTTATGTTAGACTAGGACATACACTACACTCTAATTCGGTCTAGGCGTGAAAATCACCTCTCTCCCTCCACTTAGTGCCCAGGTAAAGAATGTGCAGAACCTTATATACAAACCCCCGCATGCCAACATGGCGTGCACTGGGACTTTACCTTTATCTGTCACAAGAATAACTTATACTTATTCACCTATGTCATCATGCTGAACTGCATGCATGTGAATGGGAATGCAACAGAAATTCAAAAGTGCGCACAGCCGCCGTGTTCATATTGACGACGGAAAGTTATGAAACGGAGGGCGTTGTTTGTAATAATAAGCTTTTCTAAACAAGTGTCAAAAAAACGTGATGTAGTGTTGACAATACTGATGTCCCTCCTGCCGCGAGGACGTGCGAACAAACAGGTACGTCCAACTCGACAACACGAAAGGGATCACACAGGGTCCGGGGAAGAACACACTGGCAGACAACATAACTACGTAACTAGCCTAAATTTCCAGCATTTTACAGAAGCTGAAGGTTAATTACCGTGTTCCCAAGAGCCCACCACTTGTCCCTTTCGTGAGTCAGACCAATCCACTCTAAGGCCTCCCGTCCTATCTCCCTTTAAGCTCAATTTTAACATTGTTCTTCCATTTACGTCTGGGTCTTCCAAATGGGCTGTTTATTTAGGTTTTCAAACTAAAACCCGTATGCATTTCTCTACTCCCCCTTTTGTGCTACATGCCCCGCCCATCACATTCTACCTTATTTTATTACCTTAATACAAGATAGAGAGCAGTATAAGTCATAAAGCTCTCTACCACGCCATTTTCTCCAACCTTCTGTCAATTTCCTCCCTCTTAGAATGAAACAAGTTCCTCAGCCATTTATCCTCTAACACCTCTACCCCCATTCACCCACATACACCAAAAAATGCACAAAACGCTTAACATTAAACCCTCAACCTCAGTTCCACCCATAGTGTGTGAGACCAATTTTCACGTCCACATCAAATAACAAGCAAAGTTATCGTACTGTGATCTGAAGATTTACACAAAAATTTCTGGATCGGACAGCAGTAAGCACCTCCGAAATTTAGTGGGCTCTTAATTTGCAAAGTGTGCGGTTTTTACGGTGTTGTACCTGAGGGCTCGGATCTCCTGGAGTGTGACGCTGCGTCACTGGATGTTTCCTGACGTTTCGAAAGAACCTATTGCCTTAATCTTCGAGGATCAGTGGTCACGATTTCTAATCTGGAGTCTACATATTCGGAAAGTGAACGACAGAACCCCCTTCATTCAATTGCTTTTGCGAGAGTTACAAGAGTGCAGCCATTTCTTCTATAATGTCAGTAAACATTTATGAATGGGGTACTAATGACTGACACAAAATGTAAATAAGTCTCTGATAACAAAATTCGGAAAAGTGACTAACCTCAAGGACGCCACTGGGCACGACACAGAATAAGTAATATTATCTTTCCATCAACATAATTCAATTCCCTAAGGCCCATCCTAATGTTACCTTCCCATCTGCAAAAGCGTTCCCCGTAATTTTTGTATGTATTCTTCGTTGTTCACACACACGCAGCATATCGTAAATTCCAAGACTGCACTAGGCTAACAATTTGTTCCTTGTGATGTAATATTTTAAATTACCCAATTCATTGAAGAAAAGTAAGTTCTCACGATGGTGACTACATGTATGAAAACGATTGTATTCTGCGATGAAACCCTATAGTCTGGTAGTATGGGCCGATGTTTAAAAGAAACATGCTACATCTACCACCACCTACACTGATAGTAGCAGCGGGTTCCTCTGAAATGTAGGTACTTACCAGACTACACTGCATCGCATCAAAGAATACAATTCTTTTCTTACCTAGTTCATTCATTGTTAAATTCTATTTGAACTTTAAAATTCAGTCCAAGACATTACGTTAACTGTAAAAATGTGGCAAAGTTAAAATACACGGTAATTACATTAACAATTCAAATTTCATTAACGGAGAAACTGAAGGTAAATTAAATTCGGAGAATGCTGGCTACAATCAGCTCCCGAGTTTTCTGTCTTCCTGTTATCATACATGCGGCAGCTGAGACATACGGAACTATAATTCTGCCCTTCGTTTGGTTTGGGTGCGAAATTGTCACCTCACACTGAGGCGAGAGCACAAGCTGAGAGTGTTCGAGAACGGTGTGCTGAAAAAAAAAGCGAACTTATGAGAGAGGAGGTAATGTGAGGAAGGAAACCCCCAGGTATTAAGAAGCTTTATGATTTGAATTTTCATCAAATATTATTAAGGTGACTGGATGAAGAAGGGTGGCCTGAGATGGGCATGTGGCGCCACGGGAGAGCAACAAGATGCATTCTCTATTTTGGTGAGGAAACCTGAAAGAATGAGACCCTTGGGAAGACCTAAGCGTCCATGGGATGGCATATTTAAAAGAACCCGAAGGGAATAAAATATGAAATTGTGGGCTGGATTCAACTGGCTCAGCAGATGAACCATTGTGGAGCTGTTATGAACAAGGCAGCGAACCTTCATTTTCCATAGAGTGTGGGGCACTTTTGGAATAGCTGAGAAACTATTAGCTTTTCAAGAAGGACTCTGCTGCATGGATTGCGTTAGTCAGCAATTCAGGTTCTTCACTCAAAGTTGCACATCGACCCAAAGCTGACAAAGTCGTTCTTTCATGGGGCCCAAGCAGTGAATAATTGCGTAGGACACGCACACTTCTCCGATCGTCGCACCAATTAATCCAGTGGGGTCACAATTTTCGTTACTCTTCACAATTGTGCACATACCATAGAATATTATTACCAGTATTAATGTCTGTTATTATATTTCTTTGCATAATATATCATTTACATGTTCACGTTAATACTGCTAAATTTGTTATTCAGACATAACCTCAAATATTAACCTCGTCCAAATATTCTGTAATTGCCGACTTACGTAATTGGTAGGTACATTCATAATCTACCCACATGCACTTACCGAATTTCATATTTGTAGACAAAATAAACAAACAGACCTACTAATATTATAATTTAACTTTTGTATTTTCCTTAATTATAATGTATACCTTGTCTACAATACTATCGACGGCAATCACAGTAGCGTTACTTACACAATTAATATTAATGTAGGTAAGTATTCTTGTAATGTGCCTGTTGTTTTTGTCCGAATTTAACCAAACTTGAATTTTCTCAACAGATCTTAGAAAGACCCCTTTAATATAAAATTTCAAGAAATCCCTCTAGCGGGAACTGAGTTCTTCCACGCGGACGGCCGAACGGAGGACAGACACGACGCTACCTGTCACATTTCGCAACGTTGCGAATGAGTCTAAATATTGGACGCTTTTCCCGTCAAGTCGGGTTGCCATGACTGCCCTTAATATGATAATCACATTGTGAGTGCATACAAAGATGTTTAGAGCTTTGGAGAGTGCAAAGTACACGTGACGAATAAACATGTATTTCCAGTACTTATTCTTGTTTCACTTTCATAATGAGCTCTACATCTGCTTGCTGCTATTCTGTAACGGCATTGCCTACACTTATAAAACATCTTAAAATTATGTACGATTTCGGTGATCACTCTCGTCCAAATTCCATGCACAGCCTTAAAAAATGTAGTTCAATGACACGCCACCAGGAGAGAATACCCTTGACACTATAGACATTACGCCGAGATCAGAAACTACCTTGATTCCATAACAGACGGAAAAATCAGTTGCTTTAACACCTTACCACAAGGACATACAAATGTCATAACAGGCACAGAGGACATAAATTAAAACTGCTTTCGCGCATGTTTTCCTTTCGTATTTATCCATCTAATCTCTTCATAATAACTATTTTTATAGCTTAGTTTAACCAGCTGAGGTCAACGTGCTGTGCACGGTTACATTGCCTGGAAACATTTCCCACGCCATCCTGGATTTAAAGAAATTCTTAGATGGGCTAAACCGGCTCTTTCCTTAGTCCAACGGCTTTAAATAAACTGCAAACGGAAGGAAGATTCTGGATGATGGAAAAGGTAGGATAAAGAGAAAATAAGCACGGACCATAATGTACTTTTCTAGTATTTTCGTGACAAAACAGGAAACCATAAAACATCCAGTCAAAACGGCCGGACTCTGGTCAAAAACGCAACCAGAATACTCGTAAAATCACTTCAAATATTAACCAACAAATGCACCTATGTAACTTTCACTTAAAACACTTTAAAACACTTAAAACCACTCCGACATGTTTCGATCTTTTCAGATCATCATCAGGGAGTTTCGTCATTCCTTGCTGAAGTTATTACATATTCACGATTTAGTTCGTTTTTGTAAACAAGGTGTTGTGGCAGCATATCATGTTGTGT
>Ga0123357_10004245_pt1 | contig 16737 bp, 18 predicted proteins | sample TergutEmb28metaG_FD_89873 | JGI IMG/M metagenome (GOLD analysis project Ga0123357, IMG submission 89873) | Embiratermes neotenicus P4 segment gut microbial communities from Petit-Saut dam, French Guiana - Emb289 P4 | ecosystem: Host-associated > Arthropoda: Insects > Digestive system > Gut ... | reverse complement strand
TTGGTTCAGCGCGGGCACCGTCGAATGCGCAAAGATCGTGGAGCGCGCCGGGTCGATGCCCACAGCCAGATAGTTGGCTATGGCCGAATAGACGCGGTCACGGATCGGCCCGACCCCGTCGCGGTCTGTGATCACCTGATAGTCGGCCACCAGCACCCAAGTGTCGACACCCAGGTCCTGCAGCCGCACGCGGTTGGCCAGCGAACCGAAATAGTGCCCGATGTGCAACTCGCCGGTGGGGCGGTCGCCCGTCAGCACGCGGTAACTGTGTGGGTGGACGGGTATGTCGGCCTCCAACGCCGCGCTGCGACGGCTCCAACTGGCGTGGGTGGCGTCGACGTCGGCCAGGGTCTCTTCAACAGATTCACTCATGATGCCTCAATTTTAGCTGGCGGGGGTTGACAACCCCCGTCAGGAAGTCGGTGATGCCACCCGGGTTTTGCACTTTGATGATGGCCATGATCATTCGCGGCGTCAATGCGCCCGCCGGGTAGACCCAGTAGGACGGCAGCCATTGAGGCCCATATTTGCCTTTGGCCTTGCTCAGCGCCTTGAACCCATAGAAGCGGTTGCCCTTCTCATAGATCAATCCCAACGCCTTGTCGGCCAGCGGATGTTCGGTGTCCCCGCCCAGGTTGGCCAGCGGCGCGACACCGAGGCTGGCCAGATGCTTGCCCTCGGCTTTGAACTGCAGGAACGCCTCGCCATTGATCTTTTCCGTGACGCCCGCCGGCGCGTGCCGCAGCCGCCGGGTCATGTCGACGAGGTAACTGGCCTGCCCCTCATACGGCAGAAAGACGTGAAACCCGACGATGCGCCCTCCATCGTCGCAGGCATAGAAATAGCGTCTGTCCATCGGGTCGTGCAGGTTCAGCCCACCGATGGTGAACGTCAATTGGCCGCTCTTCTTGCCTTTCAACCAGTCTGCGCTGACGTGCTCGAAGGCCCGCTCAATTGACATGTCGCGGGCTTCGGTTGGCTTGTATTCGCGCACGGTGACGCCAGCGTTGGTGGCGCCGTTGAACTTGGACCGGAATTTGGCCCGCACGCCGCCCGCCAAGTCGAAACTGGCCAGGTCGAAGACGGCCTCCTCACCGCACTTGATGTGATCAAAACCCAAGGCCTGATATTGGTCAAGGTACTTTTCCGTGGTGGCCAGAAACACAACCGTGTAGTCGCCTTCGGCGCAAAACAGGTAGAACTCGCGCAGGACCGCAGCAAAGTCATCTTCCGCGCAGATCGGATCGCCCATGACAATGACATAGTCGCCGACGATGCGATAGGCCACCACGCCCGCGACGCCTTCCGGGAAGAACAAGGCCTTATCGTCTTCCAGCGCCAGATATGCCGTTGGATTCTGGCCGTCCGCCAGGACGATCTCGCGGGCTCTTTGACGCCGCCGGGCCGACATCACCGTGCGGAACACCACCGGCCGCAGCACCAGCAGGACACCGACCCCGAAGCTCAGCCAAAACGCCACGACCACAAACCGTGTCACCAGGTTCGTGCCACCCGTCACGAACAGCGTGTTGAGCACCTGCCCGAAGCTTTGCGCCCAGGTCGACTCCGGACGCGCCAGAAGATGGCCGATGACGGCGTCCAGCACCAGAAACACCAACAGCACAACGAACACCATCACCGCCACCCGCAGGGACGGACGGTCGACACCGCGGCGGAAGTACCGCCAATTGACCAACAGCACCGCCAGCGCGAAGACCTGCAGGCCAACCATCACAACGGTCAACTCGTCCATGTGCGGGGCATAAAGGACGAAACCGGCACTCAACGCGACGACGGCAATCACCCATGCGGCAAAACGCCGGTTGAACAAGAACCACGCCACCAGCACCAAGAGCAGCGCGAAGTAGCGTCGACAGAAATGGTTGACGGCCATGGTGTGGCGCAACGTCAGGTCAGAACCCCATGGCGTGTGCCAGATCGTCGAGGCAAACATCGCCACCGCCAGCAACAGTGCCGCGACCAGCGCCAAATTGAGCAGAACCTGGCGGATCAGCCGGCGCCGGCTCACTCGACGCCCTTCGGGCCGCCGGTTATGTCGTCCAGTGCCGCCACGATCGGGTCGGGCAGCGTCTCGTCCCCCACCGCCAGCAGTGGTTCCAGCTGGGCCAGCGTCCGAGCCCCCACCAGCGGCGCCGTCACCCCCGGTGCGTCGCGTACCCACAGCAGCGCCACCTGCGCGGCACTGAGCCCCAGCCCGGCGCCGGCCCGGCTGACGGCCTCGACCACGGCATCGGCACGCGACTGCAGATATGGCTCGACAAACCAGGCCAGATGGCGCGATGCACCGCGCGAACCGGCGGGCACGTTGTCACGGTATTGCCCGGTGAGAACGCCCCGTCCCAGCGGCGACCAGGGGAAGAAGCCCAGCCCGTGGTAGCGCAACGCCGGCAGCACCTCGACCTCGGCACGCCGGGCCAGCAGGGAGTACTCGTTTTGAGCGGAGACGATAGGTGCGGCGCCGGGTGTGCATGCCTGCCAAGTCGCGGCCGTGCCGATCTGCCAACCGACATAGTTGGCCACACCGGCAAACCGGGCCTTGCCGCTGGAGACGGCCTTGTCCAGCGCCGCCATCGTCTCATCGAGAGGGGCATCACCCCAGGCATGCACCTGCCACAAATCGACGTAGTCGGTTCCCAGACGCGTCAACGAACCTTCCAGATCGGTCAGCAAGGCCTTGGCTGACGTGTCCAGCACATGGTCGCCGACGACACTGCCAAAGCCCGCCTTGGTGGCAAGTACCAGCCTGTCGCGTGGCACATCGTGACGCATCAGCGAGCCGAGCAACCGCTCGGCCAATCCGTCCCCATAGGTTGGCGCCGTGTCGATGAGGTTCCCACCGGCACTCACAAACGCCCGCATCAATGCCCGGGCGTCGGGCGGGGGTACGTCCCGACCCCAAGTCAGTGTGCCCAACCCGAGATCCGATACCTCAAGGCCTGATGCGCCAACAAACCGCCGGTTCATCCGGCCGGGGCAATCTGGCTCGGGTCGGGTGGCGCCCAGGGTGCGTCGGGCACGCGGGCCGGGTTGACGGGCGCATCGTTGGCCGGCGGCGCCGAGGGGTCTTGGCCGGGCGAATCGGGCGTACCCATGGCACCGGCGGCGCCGTCCCCTGCCGGAGCGGCCTCAATGGCCCCACGTGCCTTGGCCAGCGCGGCCACCACCTCAGGCGAAGGTTCCGGACGCTCAATGCCCGCTGCCGCATAGACCTGCTCTTCGTCCAACGTCTCGTGTTCCAGCAGAGCGACGACGATGGCCTCGAGTTGATCGCGATGCTCGCGCAAAAGGATCGCCGCCTTCTCGTGGCATTCGCCGATGATCCGGCGAGTCTCCTCGTCCAGCAGGCCGAGCGTCTCCTCGGCGATGCCGTTGGTGCGCGGGTCGATGGAATCGTTGAGCACCTGCATCGGTCCGATTTTTTCGCTCATACCCCACTTGCCGACCATCTGGCGCGCGATGGCCGTCGCCGAACTGAGATCGGATTCGGCGCCCGTCGTGACCACACCAAAAATCACCGACTCGGCCGCCATGCCGCCCAAAGCCCCGACGATGCGCCCCATCAGGTAGTCGCGGTCATACCCGTACTTGTCTGTGTCTGGCGTCGACAAGGTGACGCCCAGAGCCTGGCCGCGCGGAATGATCGACACCTTGCGCACCGGGTCGGCACCCTTCTGCAGCATGCCCAGCAGGGCATGGCCGGCCTCGTGATAGGCGGTACGGCGCTTCTCGTTCTCGGGGATGACCACCTGACGGGCCACACCCAACTGGACCTTTTCCAGGGCGTTCGTGAAGTCTCTCTGGTACACCAGGGTGTCCGCCCGCTTGGCCGCCAGTAGCGCCGCCTCATTGGCCAGGTTTGCCAGGTCCGCACCGGTCATGCCCGGTGTTGACGCCGCGATGGCGTGCAGATCGACGTCCGGGGCTGTCGGAATGTTGCGAGTATGGACGCCCAAGATCTGGGCTCGTCCCTCCAGGTCGGGGGTGTTGACGGTGATGACGCGGTCGAAACGCCCTGGCCTGGTCAGAGCCGCATCCAGGACGTCGGCCCGGTTGGTGGCCGCCATGACGACCACGCCCTCTGTGCCGTCGAAACCGTCCATCTCGGTCAGCACCTGGTTCAGCGTCTGCTCGCGCTCGTCGTTGCCACCGAGCGACCGCGAGGACGCCCGCGAGCGCCCGATCGCGTCGATCTCGTCGATGAAGATGATGGACGGCGCCGCCTTGCGGGCCTCGTCGAACAGCTGACGTACACGCTGGGCGCCGACACCGACGATCATCTCGATGAACTCCGATGCCGATGCGGTGAAGAAGGGCACCTCGGCTTCGCCAGCCGTGGCCCGGGCCAGCAGCGTCTTGCCTGTGCCGGGCGCGCCCTCCAGGAGCACGCCCTTGGGCGCATGCGCACCGACGCGACGGTACTTTTCGGGGCTCTTCAGGAAATCGACGATCTCTTGCACCTGGTCGCGCACCTCGTCGATACCCGCAACATCGGTGAAGTTGACGCGCACCTTGTCTTTTTCGATGGGTTTGACGTCGCGGCCCATGCCACCCATCAGGCCGCCGAAGCCGCCACCCTTGGTCATCCGTCGCATGAACCACACCCAGATGCCGATCAGCAGCACCCACGGCAAAATAGCCTGGGCCAGCGTCATCCAAATCGACTGCTCTTGGTACACGGGCGTGGCGGAAACCAGCACGTTTTGCTTCTGCAGGGTCGTCCACAGATCGTCGGTGGCCCAGGTCGGGCGTTCCGTCGTGAACTTGGTGTACGTCACCTTGTTCTGGTTGCCCGTCGCATCGACATCGGCCGGCACGACCTGCGCCTGCTTCAGCTCGCCGTCGATCGAGTCGCCCTTGGCGTGAATCGACTTGATGTTGTTGGCCTGCACCTGGGCGACGAAATCTGTGTACCCGATGGCAGGTGGCACATCCCGGGTGCTCATCCACCGGACGACAGACAAAATCACGACAAAGACCAACATCCAGATGATGGCATAGCGCCAGGGGTTCAGCTTGGGCCGCTCGGGCGAATCGGACGAATCGCCTTTTTGGTCATCCAGACCCTCTGTGCGCCACGGCTTGGGGTCGTCCATCGGCGCGCCCTGCGGCGGCTTGCGCTTGGGCGTCGGAGTGCGCGGCGGTGCATCCGCCCTATCCGGCGTAGCTGGCAGCTCGTCGCTCATGCCTCTCCTTTGTCAGCCTTCCATCTTAGCCGAGCGGTATAGGCCGCGTTTTGCCACGTACTGAACGACCCCGTCGGGCACCAAGTACCAAAGCGGCAGGCCACCTGCCACGCGGGCACGGCACTCCGTCGACGAAATTGCCATGGCCGGCACCTCCACGCAGTGCACATTCGATTCCCAAGAATCACAGGCTTTCTTATCCAAATTCACACCTGGCCGAGAGACTCCGATGAACGTTGCCAGGTTGAACAGTTCCTCGAAACGCTTCCAGGTCGGTATTCCAGCCAACGCGTCGGCACCGGTGATGAAGAACAGGTCGACGTCGCCGCGTTCGGCCTTGATGTCGTGCAGAGTGTCGACGGTGTAGGTGTCGCCGGGCCGCTCGATATCGACGCGCGACACCGAGAACCGCGGGTTCGACGCTGTCGCGATGACAGTCATCAGGTACCGATCCTCGGCTTTGGAAACATATCGGCCGGCCTTCTGGTAGGACGTGCCGGTGGGCACGAACACCACCTCGTCCAGATGGAAGCGGCTTGCCACCTCGCTGGCCGCCACCAGGTGGCCGTGGTGGATAGGGTCGAAGGTTCCACCCATGACGCCCAGCCGGTACGTCCGCCCGGACGGCTGGCGGGCAAGCCCGACAGCGGTGTCTGAACCAGCAGCCATGCCTTGCTCCTATCCCCTGACTTGACCGTCTCCGGAGACGATGTACTTGGTGGTGGTCATTTCGGGCAACGCCATCGGCCCGCGGGCGTGCATCTTCTGCGTGGAAATGCCGATCTCCGCGCCGAAACCGAACTGCCCGCCGTCAACAAACCGACTGGACGCGTTGACCAGCACGCAGGCCGCGTCGACGCCGGCCGTGAAGCGATTGGCCCGGGAAAGGTCGTTCGTCACGATTGTCTCGGAATGACCGCTGCCATGCTGACGAATGAACGTCATGGCGGCGTCCAAGTCGCCTACGACCGCCACCCGCAGATCGAGGCTGAGATGCTCATCGTCCCAATTCGTGGCCTCGTCGATGCGCGAATCCAACGCCATGGCCGCCTTGTCGCCGTGCAGGCGAACCCCCGCCTGCGTCATGACCTCAGCCAGGCGCGGCACCACATCGGCGGCGATGGTCTTGTCGACCAGCACCGTCTCCAGGGCGTTGCAGACACTGGGCCGCTGGGCCTTCGCGTTGACGGCAATATCGAGGGCCATGTCGACGTCCGCGGCTTGATCGATGTAAAGGTGGCAGTTACCGGTGCCGGTCTCAATCACCGGCACCTGAGAGCCGGTCACGACCGCCTGAATCAAGGACGCGCCACCGCGCGGTATCAGAAGATCGACCAATCCACGGGCCTGCATCATCTCGTCGGTCACCTCGTGGCCACCCTCGACCAACTGCACGGCCGCGTCGGGCACCCCAACCGACAAGAGCGCCGCCTGCAGCACCTCAACGATGGCCCGGTTCGAGTGCAGCGCCGACGACGAGCCACGCAGCAGCGCAGCATTGCCCGCCTTCAAGCAGATGCCAGCCGCGTCGGCGGTCACGTTGGGGCGGGCCTCGTAGATCATGCCGACAACCCCGATGGGCACCCGCACCTGCTGTATGCGAACACCGTTCGCCAGTGTCCAGCCGCGCACGACTTCACCCACCGGATCATCGAGACGGGCCAAATCCCTCAACCCTTGCGCCATCGCCTGCACCCTGATGGGCGTCAGTGCCAGGCGGTCGATCAGGGCGTCGTCCAGCCCGTTGGCGCGACCACGGCCGACGTCTTCGGCGTTTGCCGCCAGCACCAGCGCCTCCGAGCACTCCAGCAAGCCGGCCATGGCCATCAGAGCGGCGTCCTTATGGGCCCGGGTCAAGGTGGCAAGGCTTAGCGCCGCCTGCCGCGAAGCCATAGCCTGGTCGAGAAAGGATGTCATGGCACAAGTGTATCCGTAGCCGGCGGCTTTGACGCCAACAATGGACCCGCCCCAGCCCGGCGCATCAGCAGCGCCACAAGCACGAAGGCGTTGCAGGTGGCCGTCACACAGGCCGAAATGATCGTCCCCGCGTCGGGTGCCATAAGCCCCCAGGTCAGCCAGATCAGCTCATTGGCCAACTGCACCAGCCAGGACGTCAACGACACCCCCGTCACCTTTGGGTCGCGCAGAAGCTGGACGCCTTGAATGATCTTGGCTATGGCGATCGGGGTCACCACGGTCATGCCGAAAGCCGCCGACCCGACCGTCCTATCCAGGGTGGCAAGCACGCCGGCGAACACCAGCCCCGGCACCACCCACCACCAGCTGGGCAGCTTGCGGTCTCGGCGCAGATACCACAGCGAAATGATGACGGTGGCGAAGCTGACCGTGTTGGCCACCATCATGAAAGCCTGTCCCAGCTTCAGCCCATGCATCCACCAGCCCAGCGTCGTGCCGACGAACACCACCCAAAGCGGCCAGGCCATGCCTTTGGTGTCACCGGTGCGCAGCAGCGCCACGGCCTGGGGCGCCAGCATGACTGTCGACGTCAGGCCGCCCAACCAGCCGATGACGAAAAGCAGGGTCACTGCCGAGCCTTCCGGGTCAACACCAGATCGTCACGGTGCACAACCTCGTGGCCGAACCGCACACCCAACTGGCTTGGCAGTTCGTGGGACGCGAAACCCACCAACCCGCGGGCCACAACCCGCCCATCCGGGCCGACGATCTCAACCGGGTCGCCGGCGTCGAACGTGCCGTCGACGGCCGTGATCCCGGCCGCCAGAAGCGAGGCTGCGGTAGTCGTCAGTGCCTTGACGGCGCCGGCGTCCACATGGAGACGCCCCTGGGTCTCGCTGGCGTCGGCCAACCAGAGCAAGCGCCGCGGACGATGCCGCGTGCTGGCCGCAAAGGCCGTGCCAACCGGCTCACCGGCCAACGCCTGGCCCACCTGGGCGCAGGAAGTCAGGATGACCGGGATGCCCGCCGCGCTAGCCAACCCGGCCGCCTCGATCTTCGATACCATGCCACCGCTGCCAACACCGGATGTGCCGGCCTGATCGACATCGGCGCTCAAGTCGGCCAATTTGGGGACGAAGGAGATCGGCTCGGCCCCAGGGGTGTCCGGGCGGGCCGTGTACAGCGCGTCCACATCGCTGAGCAGCACCAGCGCGCGGGCACGCACCAACTCGGCCACCAGCGCGGCCAACCGGTCGTTGTCGCCGAAACGAATCTCCCGGGTGGCGACGGTGTCGTTCTCGTTGACGATTGGCACGACCCCAAGTCGCGTCAGCGCACCGAATGTTCTCAAGGCGTTGGCGTAGCTGGTGCGCCGCGCGATATCGCCCACGCTCAGCAGCACCTGGGCCACCGTCAGCCCGTGCTTTGCGAAAGCCTGCGTGTAGCGGGCGATCAAAAGGCCCTGGCCAACCGCCGCGGCCGCCTGCTGCTGCGCCAGGTCGACAGGGCGACGCCCCAGCCCGAGCGGTTCGCAACCCGCCGCGATGGCCCCCGACGTGACCAAGACAACCTCGCGCCCAGACTTGGCCACAACCGCCAAGGTGTCCACCAAGCCGGCAAGCGCCTCATCGTCGATGCCGCCTCGCGCGGACGCCAACGATGACGACCCGACCTTGACCACGACACGGCGGGCCGACGCGACCGCTGCGCGGACGTCCTGCTCGGTGGTTGTCATTCGTCTTCCGTCTCAAGTGCTTGGCGACGAACCGTGCGCCAGTCGTCATGGCCGGCGTCCTGCATGAGTTCGTCGCGCAGCTCACGATACTCGGCGTCGCGCTCACGGCGCCGTCGCACCGCCGGACGCAACTGTTCGAGCCGGGCGTCCTGGCCCCGCCGGGTCAACGGCGGGCCGGCGGCTTCGACCTGCGGCGCGAAATCGAACACCACCGCATCATTGCCGCCACCGATGGCCACCGCGTCGCCGGTTTCAGCCCCCAATCGCAGCAGCTCGTCCTCGACGCCCAGCCGGTTCAGCCGGTCGGCGAGGTAGCCAACTGCCTCGTCATTGGAGAAATCGGTTTGCGCCACCCAACGCTCGGGCTTGACGCCGCGCACCCGCCAAACCAGGCCACCGTCGCCGTCGCCCTGGCGCACCACCGTGAAGGGCACCTTCTCGTCAACCGTCTTGATGACCACCGGGACGACCGGGCGGGCCGCCTCCTCCTTGCGTCTTTCCGCAACGAGGGTGGCCATCGCAAAGGTCAGTGCCTTCAGGCCCTCGCCGGTCTTGGTCGAGATCAGATACACCGGCAAACCCCGAGCTTCAATCTCTGGCGCCGCCAACTCGGCGATGGCCATGGCGTCGGGAACGTCCACCTTGTTCAACGCGACCAACCGGGGACGCTCGGCCAGCCCACCATAGGCGCTCAGCTCGGCCTCGATGACGTCCAGGTCGGTCAGCGGGTCGCGCCCTGGCAGATAGGTCGCGCAGTCGATGACGTGGACGATGGCCTGGCACCGCTCGATGTGGCGCAGGAAGTCGTGGCCCAGGCCCTTTCCGAGGCTGGCGCCCTCTATCAACCCGGGCACGTCGGCCACCGTGAATGTGACGTCACCGGCCACGACGACGCCCAGGTTAGGTACGAGCGTGGTAAAGGGATAATCGGCCACCTTGGGACGGGCCCGCGAAATGGCCGCAATCAAGCTGGACTTTCCAGCGCTGGGAAACCCCACCAGGCCGACGTCGGCCACCACCTTGAGCTCCAGTTGGATGCGTCTCGACTCGCCGGCCTCGCCCAGCAGGGCAAAACCCGGGGCTTTGCGGGCGGGCGTCGCCAGCGCCGCGTTGCCCAAACCGCCGCGTCCACCGCTGGCCACGACGACTTCGGAGTTCGGTTCGTCCAAATCGGCCAACAGCTCGCCGCTGTCAAGATCCGTAACCACGGTGCCTTGTGGGACTCGAAGAACAACGTCCTCCGCACTGGCCCCGGCCCGGTCGTCGCCCATGCCGGGCTGCCCGTTGGCAGCCTGACGCACAGAACCCCTGTGGTAATCGACAAGTGTCGTCAGCCCATGCTCGACGCGAAGTATGACGGAACCGCCATTGCCCCCATTACCGCCGTCTGGTCCGCCGAGTGGCTTGAATTTTTCGCGGTGCACGCTGGCACAACCATTGCCACCATGCCCGGCGACCACCGTCAAGGTGACGCGGTCAACAAAGGTGGGGATGGCCACCTCAGCCTCGGAATCAGGCCGCAGGGGCCACGTTGACGACCCGGCGGCCCCGCTTGCTCGCGAACTCAACAGCCCCAGCTACCAGAGCGAACAGTGTGTCGTCCTTGCCGCGCCCAACGCCGTCACCGGGATGGAAATGGGTACCGCGCTGACGCACGATGATTTCGCCGGCGAGCACCTCTTGGCCACCGTACCGCTTGACGCCCAAACGCTGCGGCTTGGAGTCCCGACCGTTACGCGAACTGGATCCGCCCTTTTTGTGTGCCATGTCGTTTGCCTCTCAGCCTTCGATGCCCGTGATCTTGACCCGGGTGTACTTCTGACGGTGACCCTGGCGCTTGATGTGGCCGGTCTTGTTCTTGAACTTCAAGATGCGGATCTTCGGCCCAGCGGTGGGGCCCACAACCTCGGCCGTCACGCTGGCCTTGCCCAGCTTGCCTGAATCGCAGATGACGGACGTGCCGTCCACCAGCATCAGCGGCTGCAAAGCCACACTGGAACCGGGTTCGGCGGCCTGGTCGATGTCGATGACATCGCCCACGGCGACCTTGTGCTGGCGGGAACCACTGCGGACGATCGCGTACACGATACTGACCCTCTCATCTCGTTGTCGGGCGCAACTGGCGCCAACGATCAATCTTACGTTATGGGGTAAAGCCCGGTCAAAAATGGCTTTGCGGTTACTGCTGCGAGTCCTTGTAGGACTGCGTCGTCATCTGGCCCGGCATGTACACGATGCACTGCACGTCCGTGTTGGCCGCTGATGTCGTGTTGGTGAAGTATTTCGCCGTCAGCGATGAATCGTCCAACCCCATGCCCACATAGAGGGCGAACTGATCCGTGCAAAAGTTCACAATGTCGGTGTCCACATTGGCGACGTTCGATTCCGTCGCGAAAACCTCGCCCTCATGCTGGGACGAGCAGGGCACGACCTGCACAGTGGTGATCTGCGAACCGAGATTCGACACGTCGTAGACGCAATCGCCCGTTTTCAAGGACGTTATGCTGATCGACGCTGTGGCCGTTACCTGGCCGTTGGCGTCCCGATAGGCCGGTGAAAACAGGCTGCAGGCAGTAGCGCCGAGCAGCATCGCGGCGCCCAGTGCGCCGCCGACGGCAACTCGGAGAACTCTAATCACACGTGCCAGTATACGGGGCGGCACTAGGCCGGTGCGACCACCAAGCTCAGCACAATGATCGCCAAACCGGCAAGGCCCATCACCGCGGCGTCCCAAAACCGTCCGCGCAGAGCCAACAGGCCGACGATATCCTCCGGCAGGACGAGGCGCATGAGGCCAGCCAGACCCATTGCCCCCCCGATCACCATGGAGCCCCGACGCCAGTGATCGGCGATTATCAGCAACACCCCCATCGCGAAGCAAAAGAGCACCAGCAGCAGCGGCCATTGCCTGTACAAAGCCCGTGGCCAGCCGCGCACGAAGCGCATCCAACGCGCGCCCATTTCAGGCCTGATCGACCAAGTTCGCCAGCAGCATAGCCCGGGTCATCGGCCCAACACCGCCCGGGTTCGGCGTCAAGAAACCTGCAACCTCGGCGACCGCCGGATCGACGTCGCCAACCGGCTTGCCGTCCACCCTGGTGACCCCGACATCGACGACGACCGCCCCAGGCTTGACCATGTCGGCGGTCAGCATGTGAGGCTGCCCGGTGGCCATGATGACGACGTCAGCCCCCCGCGTATGAGCCGCCAGATCGCGCGTTGCCGAATGGCATTGCGTGACGGTGGCGTCGATGCCGCGCCTGGTCAGCAGCACCGCCAGGGGACGTCCGACTGTCAGGCCACGTCCGACGACGACCACTTCGGCACCCTTCAGGCCAATGTCATAGCGCGACAGCAACTCGACAATGCCCCGGGGCGTGCAGGGCAGTATGCCGGGCGCACCGGCGGCCAGACGGCCCAGATTGACGGGCGTCAAGCCGTCGACGTCCTTATTTGGGTCGACCATGGCCAGCATGGCGTCCTCGTTCATGGACTTCGGCAGCGGCAGTTGGACGATGAAACCTGTGCACGCCGGGCTGGCGTTCAGGGCGGCGATCTGCTCGGCAACGTCGTCCTGGCTGGCGTCGGCAGGCAGCTTCACCTGGATCGATTCGATGCCCACCTCGGCGCAGTCGCGGTGCTTGCCGGCGACATAGATGGCCGAAGCCGGGTCGTCCCCCACCAGGACGGTGCCGAGGCCGAGGCTGACACCTTTCGCCTTGAGGTCGGCCACGCGGGCGGCCAGTTCGGACTTGATTGTGGCGGCTGTTGCTTTGCCGTCCAAACGCACTGCTGTCATGCAACCAAGCCTACCGGTCATCCACGCCCGTCGATCACGACAGTCACCCGCTGGTGCAGCAGGTATGGCGTGAGGGCGTTGACATCGCCCACCGACACGGCGACACTCATGACCACAGTGCCGTCAAGCTGGGGCTGCGGCGGGTAAACCACCCAGGCGCTGAAGGCCAAAACCACCTCGTCGGCGTCCTCAAGGCCAGGAAGACCCAGCAAAAGCACATGACAGCCACCCGGCAGGGACGCTGACGGCACCTGGCCTGGCCCCAGGCGCAGTGCCACGAGGGCCGTGCTGGGCGGCAGCGTCGGCTGACCGAAATCGTCCGCGGCCAGCAGAGACCCCGCGTTCAGCGTGTGCAAAGCTCGCGACCCGACCACCAAGCCCTGGCTGGCCAGCGGAACCGCCGGCACGCCTGGCGCGCTGATCTCGGCAACCCCCAGATCACCGGACTGGATGATATTGCCTTGAAGAACGGGCTTGGCGACCACGATCACCGGCTGGCCATGACTGATCTGCGCGAAGCCGTAGGCCGTGCCCAAGCCGCCCAGACAAGCCACCAAGACGACAATGGCCGCCAAAAGCGACACCGACTTGCGCTGTGGCAGTGGCTGACTGGCTGGAAGCCAAGAAATGGACATGACGCCCCCTCTCGTCACCCATCCTGTCATGTCGGCAGGCACCCACGGAAGGGGGCTGTGGATAAGTGTCAGCCGCGAGCAGGCGGCGTCGGCGGACGAGGTGGCGTCGGCGGGCGAGGCGGCGTGGGTTGAGCAGGTGGCGCGGGCTGGACCGGATCGGTGATCAGCGCGGTTGCACCGCCGGCTCTCCAGGCTAACACCAGGCCCGCTATCAGGCCGGCAAAGCCGAACAGAGTGACCGCCAGAAGAACCATTGCGCCAAGCCTCGGCCCCAACCCAACCAACCGGACGGACCCGAAATCGCCGATGCTCAGCGCGGCGAGCCCCGTCATCACCAAGCCTGCGAGTATGCCCGTTGCCCCACCGATCAGCCCCCCGACGTCAACTCGCACCGGCTCACCCGTCATCTGCGCCCGCAGCGTCACCCAGGCGCCGGCGACACCGGCCACCACGGGGGCGGCCAACCAAATCAACATGAAGGGTGACGGCGCACCGGCTTGCGGTACCACCCCGAACACGGGCAAGGACGGCAGGATGCCGACGTTCACCGCAGCCGGCGACACTACCGTCCCAGCGCCCAGCGAAACACCTGCACCCACCAGCCAGGAAGTGCACCACAGCAGGAGGTTCGGCAGCCAGAACACCTGCATGATCGCCAACAAGACACTGCCCAGTGTGCCCGGCATCAACGCGTCCTGCAGCGCACCAACTCGGGCCCGGGACGTCACCAGCGCGATACACAGCACAAGTGCCGCGAACGCCACCAGCACCCCGATGGCAGCGCCCAGAGCCCGCGGCAGGGCCCGCACCCAGGCGGGCGCGTCCGGGCCCCAGGGCATGCGCCAGCCGAAAAGCGGAGCCGCCGCCCACCAGCCGATGACCAACCCCACCACCAGGCCGCCGATGGCCGCCCGTACGATTGACTCGGGTTGCATTATCAACGTCACCGCCGCAATGACCACAGCGTAGGCCACCGCGACGGTGGCAGCAACTGTCGCCACGCGCCTCGTCGACGCGCCGGGCGAGGCTGCAAAACCGTGACGCAGGGCAACCCGCGTGACGCCCAGACCCACCGCCACCATCACCATCGTCAAGCCCAAGGGGACGATTGAGATGACAACGCCCTCAACCGTCAGCGGCCCGCCGTGCGCCAGCAGAAGGATTCTGACGGCCAGGTCGACGGGCCCACTCAAAGGCTGAGCGGTGTCGGACAGCCAACCGATCATCGGCAAGCAAAGGCAAATCAGGAAGTCGACGACAAGGGCCACCAGAACCCCGGCCACGGCCACGAAAGGCCAGGGCGCCAGACGGCGCCAAACCACCCGTTCCGGGCGGTCAGCCCGCGTCCGTCCTCTCAATGCCATGCGGCTATCCTGCCATGCGTCGCAACGTCAGGGCAGCTTGGCGCGGCGTCATTGTGAAACCACCAGTCCAAACCCCGCATTTCCAGGTGATGGAATCGGCCGAGGCGGCCGTGATCGGGCACCCCATGCCGTCTAGGTTGACCTTGAGATAGGCATACACCGTAGCTCCGTCCCCGGCGTTGAAGACGACCGTCACAAGCTCCGACAGGTTGGTCGAGCTGGCTGGCGTCAGACCGGCCGGGATGGAAAAACCGGTCGGTGCGTGGCTGAAGCCGGCGTCCGTCAACAACACACCGCCCGGCGGGGCCGTCACAACCGGGCTGGGCGACGGCGAGCTTGTCGGCGGATAGTTGGACGCCGGCGCGGCCGAGCACCCCGCCAACGCGAGGCCGGCCATAATCAGCAGCCCCCAAGCCCGCCGAGCCATCAAATCCAGCCTTTGCGGCGGAAGACGACGAAAAGTGCCACCACTGGAACGACGATCAGCCCCACGGCTATCCACAACCCCGTGGCCACACCGAACCCCAGATACGGCACGTTCATTCCGAAAAAGCCCGTCACCAAAGTGGGCACGGCGATCATGGCGGCCCACCCGGCCAGCAGTTTCATGGCTTCGTTCATGCGGTTGTCGTTGAGCGCCAGGTTTGTCTCGAAAACTGACGACACCAGGTCGCGCAGGTTGTCCAGCCATTCAGTTGCCCGCAGGGTGTGATCGGTCAAATCCTCGTAGTAGATCAGCAGTTCGGCCGTCCATTGCCGTTCGACAGAACCCGTCCGCATCATGGCTGCCACGACGTCGCGCATGGGCGGTATGACGCGCCGCAGGTCCACCAGTTCGCGGCGCACCGTAAAGGTTCGTTGTTGAAGCGCTTTGAGGTCGGCGCGGTCGGCGAAGGCCTGGTCGATCAGCGTTTCGGCGTCGTCATCCAGGCCCTGCAACACATCGAACTGCTCGTCGACGGCCTCATCGAGTAGACCCTGCAGTAAGCCGTCGACGCCGAAACCGGCCAGCTTCGGGTCTTCGCGCCAGCGCGTCACAACGGAGGCCATGTTGAACTTGTCGTCCAGTCGAACCGTCAGCAGGCACATCGGCAGGGCGTATGCACTGACGCGGGTCAGTTGGACTCGGCTGGCCATCGCATCCGCGGGCCCCAAGCTTGCCCCGTACATGGTGACGAACATGTAGCGATCGAAGCGTGTGGCTTTGGGGCGCTCGTTGGGCGTCAGCGAATCTTCCAGCGAATGGGGGTCAAGGTGAAGTGCCTCGCCGATGCGGTTGACCTCGGATTCATCGACGCCACACAGGTCCACCCAGACAAGCAGTTCGGGGTCGGCGATAAGCTCGGCGACGGTGTCTTTGTTGACGGTTCGATCGACCGGCTTGCCGCCGCGCCATGCCAAACCCGTGATACTCACCCGGCTAACTCTAGTGCCCTGACGCGGAGACTAAGCTGGTTGGAGTAGCTATCAGGAGGTTGAAATGGCCAAGCGGCTTTACCGCTCAAGCAGCAACAAGATAATCGGCGGGGTTTGCGGCGGTATCTCGGAATTCTTTGGCATCGACACTACCTGGGTGCGCCTTGCCGTGGTCGTCCTCGCATTGTTTGCCGGCAGCGGCGTGGTGCTTTACATATTGCTGTGGCTGTTCCTGCCGGACGATGGAAGCGGCGACATTGGCATGGACGCGGTGTTCGACTTTTATCAGGCCCACCGCGACCGCCCCAGCACTCGGGGGTAGTCACTCCCATTCAATGGTGGCGGGCGGCTTGCTGGTGACGTCCAGCACCACCCGGTTGATCTGACGGCACTCGTTCGTGATTCGGGTGCTGATGCGTTCGAGCACGTCGTAGGGCAGGCGGGCCCAGTCGGCGGTCATGGCGTCGTCGCTTGTGACGGGGCGCAGCACCACCGGGTAACCGTAGGTGCGTCCGTCCCCCTGGACGCCCACCGACCGGACGTCCGCCAGCAGCACCACGGGGAACTGCCAGATGCCGCGGTCGAGGCCGGCAGCGGCTGTCTCTTCGCGGACGATGGCGTCGGCGGCGCGCAGCAGATCCAGACGCTCGGCCGTCACCGCTCCGAC
>Ga0123357_10004243_pt1 | contig 16739 bp, 10 predicted proteins | sample TergutEmb28metaG_FD_89873 | JGI IMG/M metagenome (GOLD analysis project Ga0123357, IMG submission 89873) | Embiratermes neotenicus P4 segment gut microbial communities from Petit-Saut dam, French Guiana - Emb289 P4 | ecosystem: Host-associated > Arthropoda: Insects > Digestive system > Gut ... | reverse complement strand
GGACCGTGCATCATCTTGATAGTTGAATAAAGAGAGACCAACTTGATGTCACTTGTTTTATTATTTCATTATTTAATGCTCAACATGTTTCGGATGTTAATACATCTGAAACATGTTGAGCATTAAATAAAGAAATAATAAAGCAAGTGACATCAAGTTGGTCTCTCTTTACTCAACTATCAAGATGATGCACGGTCCAATAAACATAAGATTATTGAAGGATGTTACTTGGAAAATCTAAGCCTGCTGGGTAGGATGAAGTTAAGACTGATTAAAAAAAAACGGATCGGATGCTGTAGACTAGATTCGTGTGGTTCGTGATGGGGGTAGGTGTTGGCTGTTGTGGACATGGCAATGAACTTCCTGGTCCCACAAAATTCGAAAAATTCCTCTACTAGCTGAGAAAATATTAGCTTACCAAGAAAGACTCTGGTCCATAAAGTTGAATTGTTATCACCTCTCGGAATTCCAGGACTCTCTGTCCCTTGGCTGCCGTGTAGATGTTTCTTTGTGTGTGACGCAACAGCCCAACTCGGGCCTATGCCGCCTCATGGTGAAGGTTTCTAGATCACACAAGCAAACACACACACACACACAAAACAAACAAACAAACAAACAATAGGTAGGGCTCCTCCGAACGAGAGATCAGCTCGTGGCAGAAGCCGTTACGTACACAACACACAACAAAGACAAGAGAATAACATAATTGCCCTCAGCGGGATTCGAACCCGCGAACCCAAGAATGAAACGGCTTCAGACCTACACCTTCGACTACACAACCACTGGGTAGATATTACTAACAGGGAAGTACAATAGCCATGTGACGTACAGTGGTGTGATATTCGTACAGATTGTGATAAGTAGCCAACCCAAGCAAATGGCTTAAAAATGTGTGAGGAGGACTAATTGTAGAGGCATATCACTCTTATCAACTACATACAAAATGTCATAGAACGGCCTTCTGTCATATTAACTCCATATGTAGAAAAATTACTGGGGAAAATCAGTGTTGATTTCGACGTAAAAATAACTGCTGATCATATATTTTGCATTCGTCAAATCCTTGAGACCAGTTGGGGTTTTCATGGTGCAGTCCATCGGCTGTTCTTTGACTCGGAAGGAAACTTATGATTAAGTTAAATGCGTTTTGGTACAATATCCTCATTTGGTTTGATAGCCCGTCAAATTTATTAAGGTAATGGACATGTGATTAAGTGAAACTAACAGTTAAGTCCGGATGAACTTAGTAATTAAGCCAACAAGTACACTTTATATGAGAACAACTCTTGACTGTCAACTGTTTGCCTCCTACTTGTTTCATCCCATGATAGGCCATTTTCAAGGAGTATCAGTTACAAGGAGAAGTTATAAATCTACAATGTTTCTTGTATCATAAGCAGTTATACATTAACAAACATATTATTAGAAAACCGAAACGATTATAATTACGAAGGCGAAACTTAGTTTGAGTTTGTAGGTCTGTAGTTTCGCTGAACCCGGTGGTCGCACCGTCTAAGGTGTCCGTCTGCAGCCGCTAGCTTGCTTGGATTGTGGGTTTGAATCCCGCCGCGGATATAGATCTGTCTCTCTCTTGTGATTGTTTTGTGTGGTCATGGAGGGTTCTCTGCGACGGGACAGTCAGTCGTCCAAGGAAGTCCTACCGAGTGTGTTGTGTCTGCGTCTCGAGACCTCAACACAAAAGAAGCCTAGGGACACTAGGGATGTCGAGCCATGAGAAAGTATCTACAGTTTTGTGGACTAAATTACTCAATTATCGGTTTTTTATTATAAAGTTTGAATATTTTTTCTTTTTAACGCATAATTACGTATACGATACACAAAACATCGTATCTTTGTAACTTAATCTTTTAATTAATGCTTCTTGAAAATGACCCACGAGGGGCCGAAACATTTAGAAGGCAAATTATGTACACTTGGGGCAATTCTCCAACACAATATACTTGTTGGTTCAATTAAGTTCTTACGATTTGTACACGATGATATGCAAAACCGTAAGATTTATCGACAACTTTCTCTTTTCGGTCTCAAAAAACAGATGTTTTATCGCCATTGCTTTATGACCTAGCTCCACAGTATACCAGTAAGAATGTTGAAGCATAGCAGGATAATTTGTAGTTGAGTGAGACAAATCACATTCCTGTTTAGGCCAACAGTGTTAATTTATGGGTCTGGAACATGCAGACTGTAAAGGAAAACAGATATTTTATTAGTCGCTACTCAGGGCCTTGGTCTAGAAGTAAAGGATGAGAAAGATAAGTATATGGTCTTGTCTCGTGAATAGAAAAAACGATAAAATCACAACATAAAAGTAGGCAATAAATGTTTTGAAATGGTGGCGAAGTTCTGATATTTGGGAAAATCGTAACATATCTGAATTGCTTTCGTGAAGAAATTAATTGCAGGTTGAACTCGCGGAATTCCTGCTACCTTTCGGACCAATAACCCTTTTCTTCGCATATGCCAACCAAAATTATTAAGATTAAAATAAACAGAACTGCGTTTTTGACTGTTCTTTGATATGGGTGTGAAACGTGGTCTCTCGTGCTGAGGTAAGAACATAGGCCAAGGTGTTCAAGAATAGTTTGCTGATGAAGATATTTGGACCTAAGAGGGATGGGGTAACAGGGGAGTGGAGGAAACTGTATGGTGTGGAGGTGCATGATCTGTACTTCTCACCGAATACTATTTGGGTGACCAAACCAAGAAGAATAGAATTTGCAGGGCACGTGGAATGTATGATGGAGGGACGCATACAGGGTTTTGGATGGGATATATGAGGGAAAGAAACTAATTGGAAGACGTAAGCGTAGAAGGAAGGGTAGTGTTAAAATAAATGTTAAAGAAATCAGTTGGGACAGTTTGGAGTGGAATGATCTGGCTGAGAGTAGGGGCAAGTGGTTGGCTGCTGTGAACAAAGAAATGGATTTTCAAATTTCACAACTTGTGCGGAAATCATTGACTAGCCGATTTTCTAACAACGGACTCCGCTCCATGGATGTAGTGGAGGACAAACATGATAATCCAAAATGGCCACGTTTTTCTTGTGCTTGATTAATATCCGCGGCTTGAAAACAAATGCGTTTGCACGTGTTACTCCACGTAATCTTAAGCATTTGCGATATATGCATATGCATATTCCAGTTTCAGTACCCTTCGACTCATAAAATTTTGCATCTGTCAAATCACTTGAGTGACTCGCTTTTTTATTTACAGGTGACGCTCCTGCAGCTCAGAAGTCCCACTGATCATAGCTTCAGGTTCGGTAAGTTAACCCTGTTATTCCGTCTCAGTGAAGTTCAATATGAGTTTCCTTATAGAAGCTGCTTCAACAAACAGTGGTCTTTGTGTAACATGTGACTGCTAAATTGCCGTAAAATAAGATTGTTCGCCAGTTCAGAATCCTACGTCTTGCCGATTTTTATCTAATAATGTGCGCATTACAATGTACAAATATATAATTGTACCTCTTTTGTTGTATGTGTCTGTAACTTACTCTATCATCCTAATTACTCATATTGTATTTTATGAAACACTGCGGGAAGAATAATATTTAGATCTAAGACAGGAAAAAAAAGAAGACGATTAAGGAAATTTCACAATCAGGAGTTTCATAACTTTTCTTCACTAAATCTTATTGGCTTGAAGAGAGCAAGCGGGATGACGTGAGGTCCTGTACATGGGACAGGTGAGAAGTTAATTCATAAATTTATTCGACAGTCCTGACTGAAAGAGATTACTTGACAGAGCTGTGTGTGTGTGTGTGTGTGTGTGTGCGTGTGCGTGTGCGTGTGCGTGTGCGTGTGCGTGTGCGTGTGTGTGTTTGTGTTTGTGTGTGTTTGTTTGTGTGTGTGTGTTTGTGTGTGTGATAGCAAATTGAAGAATGTGACTCTGGAGGACGCATTCGTCTGCTTAGGGATAGGTTGCAGTGATGGTCTGTTGTGACGATGGCAGTGAAACTTTGGGTTCGACAGACAAATTTGATTTTCTATTAGATGATCCACTGGTACATTATTAAGGATGATTCTGTTTCAGGGAATTATTTAATTATTTGGTACATTCATATACAGGTATGAGCTGCATAACGACGTTTCAGTCAACGACGGACCGCATATATGACGGTGGTCCCAAAAGATTATAAAATTTTGATATAATGTTATAATATAATACCATTGTGTTACAATTGCCTGCAGTATTCAGTACAGTAACATACTGTACAGGTTTTTAGCCTAGGAGCAATAGGCTATACCATATAGACTAGGTGTTTAATAGGCTATACTGTCTAGGATTGTGTAAGTACACGTTCGCATAACGACAAAATCGCCTAATGACGCATCTCAGAACGTATCCCCGTTGTTAAACGACGCTTGTCTGTAAACAATCTCTTTCTTTCTCATTTTTGCTATTCCTACCTACTCATTTAGGTGTAGAGGTTAGTTGCACCTGATCACACTCAGTGACACGCCCTCGGTAGGACTTCTCTGGATGAGTGATCATCCCGACGCAGAAACCTCTACCTGACAACACACGACACAAGAGACAGACATCCATGTTCCCGGGTGGATTCGAACCCACAATGCCTTAAACGAGCGGCCGCAGACCTACGCGTTACAGCCCGTGGCCTACCTGCGTGCTTATTTTTATACTTATAGATAAAGGTAAAGCAGTCCCGTGACAGGCCCGGGGGGGGGGTCCCAGAGGGTTCCAGGAAGTTAAGGTTCCCAGATTTCATGACAACGGCACAGGATGGTAGTAAGGTTGTCAGCCTTACGCACGGCCGCCTTTACCCTCAGGAAATATTCCTGGTAATCATTTCTGTTAGAGGCTGAGTCGAACCCAGGGCCATAGTGAAATCGGAAGGATTTTATGTCAATGAAAATCCATTGACACTAGCTGGGATCGAACCAGCCACCTTCCGATTTGTAGCACAGTACCTTAACCACTGTGCTACCGCGGTTCCCATTTTTATACTTATATGAAACAAAAATACACTATGTGGACAGAAATCACATTTTTATAATTCTTCGTCAGGGGTTGCATGCCATATTTAGACATCATTATATTGGCTCCATTTTTTGGACAGCGAGGATTTTAGAAATCCGAATCAGGGTAGCAATCTGGAACCTTATTAAAAGGACAAGGCTCATTGGACTTCGAATCTAGTTTAAGGAACACAAAGGGACTGATGAGGGCTCGAACCCGCTATCTCTTCATTCATTCGTTCCTTTATGGGGTGCATATATAACAAATGTTATTTAATAATGACGTAGGTGACACAAATTAGCTTGCACAGGGGAATGTACAGTATCTTACTGCAGTGTTATAAGGACTGTAATATACTTTTGGTGTAAGTATACGTTTATCCGAAACTTGATTGAGATGCGGAAAAGCTTTGCTGCATACTGTTACACGTGTGACATAATTTACATAATCCTCCACGCTATTGTTAACCACTCAACAGATACGAGCTTGAATCATCAGAGATTAGCAGTAATCCTTAGGTTATTGACGCTAATACTCTGGCTGCAAGCATGCTAATTATACGACTGATTTGATGTCCAGAGCTTTGGTATCTTGTAGCTGACACTCACAGGCACTGTACATCTTCATTCACTTTGGCGTTACCTGTATGAACATTTAGTGATGCCAAAACCTTGATACAAGGTTAATTTAGAGTAAAGCGACATGATGACAATGCAGCCACTGTTCATAGGCAACGGGTTAACACATGAGACTGTATAATTTATGTGTTTATGAAAGGAATTCTTTCTTACAGTTAATTTGCTGTGTTTCCATTGTAAAAACCTGTTGGTTAATAAGTTGTAGCGAAACATGCACTGTATTGGCTGAGTGTAGATTTTTTAAAATTATTTAGGTAGATGGTGAGCAGATTGAGGTCAGGAAGTGCTTGTTATTATTCGGTGCAGAATCTTTGTCTTCCAGGTTGCTATCTAAAAATTTAAAGATCAAGATTTATAGAATTATAATTTTGCCAGTTGTTTTGTATGGGTGTGAAACTTGGTCGTTGACATTGCAGGCGGAAAGGAAGCTGAGGGTGTTTGAGAACATGGTGTTGAGGAGAATATTTGGACCGAGGGGGGAAGAGATAACGGGGGAATGGAGGAGATTGCATAACGACGAGCTAAATGATTCGTACTCCTCACCCAATATTGTGCGGGTGATAAAATCGAGAAAAATGAGATGGACTGGGCATGTGGCGCGTATGGGTGAGGAGAGCGGGGTGTATAGGGTCTTGCTGGGGAAACCGGAGAGAAGGAGACCACTGGGGATACCTAGGCGTAGATGGGTGGATAATATTAGGATGGGTCTCCAGGAGGTGGGATGTGGGTATATGGACTGGATTTGGCTGGCCCAGGATACAGACAGGTGACGGGCGCCTGTGAGTGCAGTAATGAACCTTCGAGTTTCGTGAAATGCGGGGAATTTCTTGACTAGCTGCAAACCAGTTACCTTCTCAAGAAGGAATCTGCACCATGGAGTGAGTAAGTAAGAAAGGTAGACGGTGCATGTAACTACTACACTAACTGAGCAGCACTGCATCGTAAGCTACGTAATAAACATGAAATGTTAATTGGCACACGCTAATCAATAGGGAGCCGTCTATGTAGCATGTATTAAGAATAGTCACCTGATAATATCGTTGCCGAAACATGTGGTAAGAACTAACTACATATAGCTCATGAAACGGCAGTTTGTCGTAGCCCACACAATTCGTCCAAATGAGATTCCCGCATTACTATACAGTTTGGGTTACAAACACACCTTCTGTCAAAATGCTGTGTCCACAACAAATTGTCTTTGTATTTTTTGTAAAAACGTAACATGCTGAAATGTTTGTCGATTAAGGATTTGTCAATTTTTTTTTCTCTTGTAAATCTATTTATCGGTGGGTTAAGACAGATTGCTGCTTCATGAGCCATGTATTTCTTTACGTTGTGTTGAAGGCTGCTAATAAATATTGGTGCGGTTTTATTTTAACTAGCTTTCTTGTTACCATGTCAAATTGGTTATCAGCACATAATAACAGCTTGTAACTGTGGATAGGGCGTAATGAACAACGATGCTTTAGTCCTAAGGGATTTCTGACTACATGGTGGTTGCGGAGGGCATGATGGTGGTGGGTAATGTTTGGATAGGTGATGAGAATGTTGCAGTCTATTATCAATAATTCGAACTGTGATTGAATAAGCACAACAGCCTATATTGCTTGGAGCAGAGTTCTGACCACGTTGTTGAGGACGGAGTTTGCATGAATCTGAAGTATGTAGGTGTTGAGAGTTGCTTGTTGGAATGGTTGTACAAATACGGGCGACATTCATGCCTGCCATTGAACATACTGCTCAAATAATTTTATTCGTTGCATGAACTCTCCTTGCCTCCTGTCTCCCTTATTATTTGCCAGTTTCTCCCATCCTAAAGTCACTGCTCTTTTCCACTTCTTTTTTCTCGTTTGTTTGAAAAGTATTGAGGCGTAATGTACTATAAATATGTGCATTTTAGATTGCTCACTTCTGCTAAATTTATGTCTAAGTACTCAAGTAAGTCTGCGTTAGATCAATTTTGCATTTAATTTTCATGGAAACGGCGTGAGAACAAGAAAACTACAGGCACTTCCTTCGTCGGAGTAAACATTAAGGAGCCAGCATAGCTCAGTCGGCATAGTGACCAAGCTAAGGCCTGGACGTGCGAAGAATAGTAGTTTGACTTCCGGCAGCGGTATCACAAATATTTCTTCTCCAAATCGACCCTTGGACTTAACTAGCCTTCTTTTAATATGAAGTGGGGGTAGAGTCGCTGGGAGACGAATCTAATCCCTTATCTACCTGCAGCGTCGAGGTTAAGAATGAGTGTAGCTGTACCTCCACTTCTCCATTCGCTGTCATGGTTTGCACAAGAACAACTTTACCGTTACCGCTACTGTGAAAAGACGCTGTTTCACAGGATACATGGCTCTTCCATACAGTAATCCTTAACGACTGGCGTTTGTGGAGCTTATATGGAGCTTCACTTAGTACTTAAAAGCTCTGTGGCAAAATGCAGGGTTTCTTAGTGTTGCAGCACGTGATGATGATGATCATCATCATGAATTAATCTCTCTTACCAAAGGGCAATAAACTATTCCAAAGCGAGTTCCCACAAAGTGCGAGCTAGTGCTTTATCTTTCTATTTCCTGTATCATCTCATTTTCTTAAGGCTATTCAGTAGCTGCTTACGTCTTCTTCTTCCTCTTCTCGCACTTCTATTCTTCCCTCCATATTTCTTGCAATAACGTGTTTTAGAAGGCAGTTCCTAAGCAGGATGTGACCAATCGCGTTAACGTTTCTTCTTTTTTACTCTTTGTAAGACATTTCTCTCTCCCTTGACCCTTTGTTTTACTTCCTCTCTCATCTCCCTCCTTATTCAGCACCACGGGTAGAAACTTCCCAGGCAATTCTGATCTACTTTCCAAAGTGTCCAGTTTTTGGCAGCATACCAATCTATGCTTGAAATACAGAATTTCACTTGCTTCTTCCGTAAATTTAAGTCCAATTTGCTGGTCAAATGAGACATTTTCTTGTTGAATGCTGCCTTTGCCATGACAATTCTGTATGTAATTTCCCGTGTACCTGACAATCGAATGTCAGAGAGTGTAAACTGCAAGTTACACAAAATATTCATGAGAGAAGGTAAAATCAAATTAAATTTAAGAAAGTTTCTACCATTAATTTCTCGCTTCCTATCCATAAATTATACTGAACAGCTCCATGCAGCACAGTATTTTTTGAGAAACTTACAGTCATTAAACTGATAAAAAAAATTTCTAGCTTTTTATTAAATCGTAATGTTTATGTCCGTGTTTACCAGAAAAAGTCGTCTAAATCTCTCCGTAGACAGTCGGATCGAGTCCACAACCTCAAATCATATTCGTGCAACGTAATTTTCTTTTTACCTTCTCCTGTACCCTCAGCTTTCCCAAGTGCCCTGTTCCTTTGAGTAGGTCGCTTTTCGGACCAGCGCTAAACATTCTTACCTCCCTTTTCCAAATATCGTCCCAGAAATTAACCATCTTGGTTGAAGTTTTTGTAGTTTTTCTCAGTACAAACAAAGCCAATTAAATGCCTCCTTAAAATATGCCAAAGTATTTTCGATGCTGTGTAGGCTGACAGAATGTGAGTGTCGTTAAAGAAATAAAGAGTCCCGTTAAGGTTTCCCGACTAAAATTTTGTACATAATCTGTGGTTCTGTATGAAAGATTTAATATGACGATTTTCTGGAAAAAATTATTTACCATCATATTTCTCTGAATTGTGTAACTAGTACTCTGTAGTTATCAGCACTTTTTCCTTGAAGAATGAAGGTCTCAAACGGGCATATTTTGAAGATCTCCGTATTGTGGAATGCGGAACAACTCAGCCTGGAAGCAACATATCGACATAACACCAAATTCTTCTGCTTCAGTTGAAGGTGTATAAGTGAATTCACTAAAAGTTACTATTGTGCCCTCAACATGGAACATTATGTTCTGTCGAAACGTCTGTCAGTTTCTACCATGCCGCAGGTTGAGTTATCCAGAAGACTGCAGTTTTCCCTGGCACTACCGCGATGCCTCAAATCACTTATAAGTGCTTGAACGTTTTGCAGTAATATATTTAAATAAGACACCGACAAATGCGCGTATATACGTTATATAATAAATCTAAAATTTATATTAAAACCCTTAAAACGCTCCTACATGTTTCGATCACACGGATCATCCCAAGGGAGCCTACATTGTTCCTTGCTATAGTTAAAGTTTAACCCTTTGATGCCTAACGAAGACTATAATGCTCGTACCGCACCGCTAACCTCTAAATGTTGCATTTTATATATTTATTCAACAAATATAGGTACTAAATATTTTAAACATGGTATATATTCTCTGTTTTTTCCTCTTCAAAATGCAGTTTCTTTCATAAATCTAACTTATTTGGTTCCTGTATTATTCACATTTTATATACAGGGTGTGCTAAAATTAAAAAATAATTCAGGCGCCAAAAGGTTAAAAAGACTCAGTGATTTACTTCGTTATGTTAACATGGTGCTGTGGCAGCAGGCCTGTAAGTAAAAATGTGTTTACTGAAGACTGTCAAAACAATATAGTAATAATTTAATATTATACACCAATAATTAGGCTATATGGGTTGAAGCGCGAGTTATGCTTACCGTGTGTTGTGTGTGAGTCGTAGGACTCCCACAAAACACACGGTAAGCAGTGGATTTTAGATTTATTAAATAACATATATATGTGCATTTATTGGTGTTTTAATTAAATAAACTACACAATGCACGGTGCAACGATAAAGATAGTTTTGCAGCATGTCTTGAGTTATTAGATTCCGTGTTTCCTTAACCTCCCATATTTTTCTTCCCCGCTATTTTTATGCCTTCCTGGAATGACTGCGTCAGAAGGGCAGACAACACGCACAATTATGAAGTTAGCTAACCCACAAATCTGCAGCAACAACGGCAAGTGGCGGCTAGGTGGAGGGATAGGAGAAGCGAAGTTAATTTGCATGTATAAATAAAATCTCCGCTCGTTCGTCTTCCTCTGATGTCAGCAGAGACTAGACAAAGTAAATCTCTCCAACCACTTTACTAACGTAGCTGTCGTTTTCTTTGCTCATTACAGAATCTTCTGTCATCAGAAGTACGGAAGGTACTAGCACTGATTGTTTGATCCCTTGCAGCTGCATTCTGCACAAATCTATTCAGCAATCAATCTTTGTGTCCAGATACGAACAGACGTAAATAATGACCTCAAAAGGGCGATTGACTTTTGCCAAATATTTGCCATATCTTGACAAGCCTGAAGGTCGAGGGTTCGGTTCCCAATGGTATGATTGGAATTTTCCATTGACATAATCCTTTCGGCTGAAATTTGTCCCTAGGGTTGACTCAGCCTCTGACAGAAATGATTACCAGGTATATTTCCTGGGGAGTAAAGGCTGTCTGTCCGTACGGCTGACAACTTTACACCCTGGGAACCTCAACCTTCTGGAAAACTCAGGGCCTGTCCAGACCTGTACAGGGATTGCTTTACCTTTACCTATTCTGAGGACTGAGACAGCATGATTCTGTGAAACGTCATAAAATATGTCCAGGCGTCACGACGTCGCACCCCGGAAATCGCTCTTTTCAAATTAATGTGTATACCGTGTTCAGGATTTTATTGCATGTTGTCCAAGCGTATAGCCCTGCCACATCTTCACGTTGTTGCCTGACCAAAGATGTTCTCGGAATACTACAAGAAGGTATGTTACAAAGACATGCTTTATTGGTTTACAGCCTTCCCGACGGCGTAACTGTTGTAGTAAGGTTTCCTTTTTTTTCTCTCACCAATCTCTGTGCGCGAAACACCGGATATCCACACGGGGAAGGTGGCTATACTGCATCTCACTGTACACTCGCCGTTGGCTGAAAGACTGTCTTTTCGTTTTGCAGGGGCGTGTTTGTTTTCGTAGAATCATAACTTTCAACGCCGCTAACAACGAAGCACACCGTTGGACTCGATCCTGATCCATTTCAATCCACATCACATCCTCAAAACCCATTTCCCCAAGATCTATCTTAATAATTAACAGTGCCGCAAATATCAACGGCCGCTCCTGGGCAGTATCCTCAGCCAGGTTCATCCGCCCAACATTATTTTGTATGACACACGTAATGTTACTGGATCGGAAATGCTTGTTTGTGATTATTTTAATGAGTAATTTGCGGCATGCTACGGACAGGACTTATGGTTTTCCGGCAGAGAGAGAGAGAAATATTTCCTGTCTTCACAATCTTGAGACAGTCACTGAGATCCTCCAATTCTCCTATCCAGCGGGTAACGGGGCATCTTTTCTGAGTTAAAGACGTTGGGAGCTTGAAGCTTCCGCTCATCTCTATCCAATGCTGAAATTACGGGTACCTATTTACTTAATTGCTTACTCCATGGAAAAGAATCCTTGAGAAGCTAACTGGTTCTCAGCTAGTCAAGAAATTTACCTAATTTTAAATAACCCGTATGTTCATTACAGTGCTTAAATTTGCCGCCTCCTGTTCCTTTTCTGAGCCAGATCAATCCAGTCCATGCTCCGCATCCCACTTCTTGAACATCCGCTTTAATAATCTTCCTTGTACGTCTGGGTCTTCCAAGTGGTTTTTTTTCCCTCATGCTACATGCCCCACCCATCTCGTTTTTCTCGGTTTGTTCATCCGAATTATATTTGGAGTGCATTACAGGTCATTAAGATCCTCATATGCACTTTTCTGCACTCCCCTGTTACCTCGTCCCTCTTAGGCCCAAATATTCTCCTCAACACCAAATTCTCAAACACCCTCAGCCTACATTACGTCCTCTATGCGAGTGACCATATTTCACACCCATACAAAACAACAGGCAAAATTATAATTCTGTGTATCTTAATCTTTAGCAAACTGGAAGACAAAAGATTCTGCACCGACTGACAGCAAGCATTCCCAGACTTCCATCTGCTCCTTAATTTCTTCCTGAATAGAATTTTATTCGTTAACATCTTTCCCAAATATTTGAACTGTTTCACCCTTTCAAAGGAACTAACATCATTCTTCATATTGTGACTTCCTCTTGCATTTTGATCTCGAGACACGACCATGTACTTAGTCTTATCAGCATTTACTGCTAGTCCAGTGTCCTTACTTGTAACTACCAAATTGTCTGTATGTGCCTAGATTTAGTGTCTACTTTAATTCCCTGAAGACAGGATGATTAATTAAATAGAGGGTAATCTCGGCTTGTGTTATGTTTGCATATTATTCTCCTACTAGATTTTCAGTTTTCTACTTGCCTTTATTAACAGATTTCCTCAAAAAAGTCTGACAGCATTTATTGTTTCCCTATCGTGACTGTTTTCCAGCCATAGCAACATAATACACTTGACTTTGCTAACAGTATGCTAAGACTTTATTGCCGATGTCTGTTGCCTGGACCGAGATTCGGACTCGCTACCTCCTAAGTACGGAGCAGTAGTGAAAACCCATCACGAATTTTGGTTAGGAGGTTACTTGCATAAATAAATATTTAACAAACAAAACATTTATGCGGTTTGAAATACCAAAATATTTTTGCCCGCTGTCTGCCTGGGGGTATTTGAAACAGAATAAGTTTCAAACGTCGCATATAAATACTTCTTACTCAGGTAGAATTCGAACACAGTAACTTCGCCAGTGAAGTTCCGTGTCGAACATGTTTCATGTAATGGCACAATACGCAGATACCACAGGAGCTGGTATGTTTGACGGGCTCATTTCCAGTTACAGCCGCTTTGAACGAAACTTCGATTCTGCCTGATAGCCGCCAGCGTTCAGATTTCAAAACTAAACGCTCTGAAGTTGAATGTGAGGCCTTCACAAATCCACTTCAAGGTTGGGGTCATATTTTTCCCACTGTTTACTCGAGTACTTTCATATATGACGTATGGAAATAACTTATACATCAAACACAGATGTCGACGTTTTGTTAGGCTGAAAATTTATGCGGCCCGGGAAAGCTCAGTCGGTATAGCGACTCGCTACGAGCTGAACGGTCCGGGGATCGAAAACCTGTGGGGTCATGTTTTTCCATATCTATCCAAACCGGCCCTGGGGTCCACCCAGCGTCCTATACGATGAGTATAGGTTCATTCCTGGGGGTAAGACGGCCGGGGTGTGGCTTTAAACACCCACCCTCATCGAGCAATGAGGTTAAAGAAAGAGCAGAACTACACTTTTACTGCCCATCTGTGTCTTCATAGCAAGTTATTCGATGAACCCATTTTACTGAAAACTTTATGTACGAAAAAGCTGTTCTGTTGTTGTGTGTGCTGCCAGTGGTTAAGGATATGAACCAGAGGTAGCAGAAGAAAGAGGCGAACAAGATTATGCTCGATATAGTGTTTGTGCCCGTTGCTAACATCGCGGGAAGAATGTTATGAAACAATTGTAACTGACAGCTCAGATTAATGCATACAGTTATCCTATAAGTTTTATCAACTTTGTATGAAAAAGTCGTGTTGCGCACACAATGCACTTAGGTAATGGTTATGATTCTCATATTAAACACAATTATTTTCCCCCTCAAACCCGAATAGGATGTTTTTCAGTTACAAACTTGTATGAATCTGCCCCTCAAGGGCTGTATTTTATGAGAACTGGTCACAGTGAAATCCGTTCAGCGTGACCAAAGAGGTCTAATTTTGTCTGATAGCCTCAAACGTTGCCATACAAATTTATGGAAGTAGTCTATTCCCAAACAACAGTAAATTGTAAATAAGTACTATTACTTTCGTAATCATGCATTTTACGGCATGCGGGCCCTATTTAATTTCAATTTGCAGTGCACCATCATAGCCCATATAGCTCCTCTTCTGTTATCTGTATTACCAAACGGTATTACTGCACCGTCCAACATAACTCGTTATTTTTATGTTTTGCTAACCGTGCATCTCAGTATAATCTTAGTAAATGACCAACTTAAGGTACAAATTCTTGTTTTTGTATTAAGTTTATTGTATTCCTCTACATGTTTCGAACACTGTTGTGCCCATCATCCGGAGGTCAAATTGTATTATACAGCATCTGGTATCGTCACTCTGTAGGTAGCCGTCCGGTGCGCAGGTGCGCAACGGACGGCTACCTACAGAGTGACGATACCAGATGCTGTATAATACAATTTGACCTCCGGATGATGGGCACAACAGTGTTCGAAACATGTAGAGGAATAAAATAAACTGAATTAAAAAAAAACAAGAATTTGTGCATCAAGTTGGTAAATTGCTAAACTTTTTTGAGTCCTAAATTATCTCCAGCAACAAGTATCGAACCTTGAAAGTCATCATCAAGTTAAGATCGTTCAAATATTAAGTTTGTTAAAATATAAATATGTACATATAAATATTTGTGTAAAATACAATATGTCTTCTCAGCATGGATAGCATGTGGATATAGAAACGAAGTAATACAAGCAAGAATCCCAATGAACATGGTAACAGAAAGTATTCAGTTAAAATATTAATATATAATACTAGACTAGATCACTAGTTTTTACCTACATTTTTATATGGGTCAGAAAATTGGACTTTAACAGCCTTACAAAGAAGAAGAACTGAAGCGGCAGAAATGAAGTTACTGAGACATCTGACAGGCTAAACCCTTTATGACCACAAAACAAATGACTACATATGCCGCGAACTACGAATTACAGGCATACTAGAAAAGATAGATGAATACAGACGGAACTGGCTTTCACACTTGCAAAGAATGCCACAAAACCGAATCCCTTTGAAATCATACCACTACAAACCACAAGGAAGGAGAACTTTTGGAAGACCGAAGAAGCGTTGGCGCGAGCAGCTGTAACTCTGGAGATGGAACGGACCAAAGGGTCCAATCCTTGATGTTTATGATGATGATGATGATGATGATGATGATGATGACTAGACTAGATAGAATCGGTTCTGTGATACATAAAAGGGGCACTGGTTAAAGGACAAGAGGACGCACAACCATAAACCTTTTACTGACTTCAAACATCAATCGAATTTTTCTACCCACTATATTGTAGAACATAGCGAGGAAAATGCTGTGTGATATTACAGGAATATAGCATTTGAATTTATGTTTTCAAACTAGTTACAAAGATAAAGGCCAAAATATATTATCCCACAAATATTTATGCGAGGAATGAGTTTTCAATCCAGTGTTGACAAGATATACTTGTATTTATTTTATAAAATCTTAGAAATTTTCGTATCTAATTTTTAAAAATATTATCCTGAAGATGACTTTAAAAATGTCAAAATATGTTGCTTGATGTAATGTGAGATTTAAATACGAACAAAGAATCTTATTTGGCATTGTAATAGTACCATTTGTTAATAACCCATGCGTTATTAACAAATATTTTACTGGACATTATAAGCATGTTTCTATCTTCCAAGGTCTCTTGGAAAAATAAATTATTTGTGCCGATTTATGCTTTTGCACTTTCGAGGTCTATTGCAGTATACTATTACACATACTACTACTGATTTTCCTATAACCTTATTTTGATGATGCACACATTTTTTACGACAAGGACCTCTTAAACCGAAAGGTGTAATAAACTTCGTAACTGGTCAAGGCAGATCGCCTGTCCGTTGAAAACGGGCATTGGCTTAGATGCTCCTACTGCCTGCCTGTCTTTCCGCATGTAACAACTATAGAACAGATGAAAGGATATTTAATAAATTTGATAGTAGGAGATAGTATTGAAATATGTCTGTATCTTCCAATTGTGTAACAATAGATTTTTTTTTGTTGGCCATCCCGTTGTATACATATAATCATATAAGCAAGCATTATTTCCGTCAGACACAACTCTTTATATTTTATGTTTATTGGACCGTGCATCATTGTGATAGTTGAAGAATAAAAGGTCAACGTGATGCCATTTGCTATTTTATTTCACTGCTTATGTGCTCAACATGTTTCGGAAATTAATATATCCATCATCAGAAGCTTGCGACTATTCTGTTGAATTACCACATTGGTCGTATTGTTCTTAGTTCGATGTGTGTTGGAGAACAATACGACCAATGTGGTAATTCAACAGAATAGTCGCAAGCTCCTGATGATGGATATATTAATTTCCGAAACATGTTGAGCACATAAGAAGTGAAATAAAATAGCAAGTGACATCAAGT
>Ga0123357_10004242_pt1 | contig 16741 bp, 13 predicted proteins | sample TergutEmb28metaG_FD_89873 | JGI IMG/M metagenome (GOLD analysis project Ga0123357, IMG submission 89873) | Embiratermes neotenicus P4 segment gut microbial communities from Petit-Saut dam, French Guiana - Emb289 P4 | ecosystem: Host-associated > Arthropoda: Insects > Digestive system > Gut ... | reverse complement strand
GAACCAAGAATAATACGACCAATGTGGTAATTCAACAGAATAGTCGCAAGCTCCTGATGATGGATATATTAATGTCCGAAACATGTTGAGCACATAAGAAGTGAAATAAAATAGCAAGTGACACGAAGTTGGTCTTTTGTTCTTCATCTATAACCTGGCTTTATTTGGTAATGAAATACTTAAAAGCTTTTTCTCCAAAATTGGCTGGCATCAAAATTTTTATAGCTTAATGGACCTGTACCTGACGCTTGGGTTAGAAAGACTTTTCATGTTCCTGGGCACACCCAGCGTGGTGCTTGCACGTCGATCGCAACAACGAAGTATATTACTTACTTACTTACTTACTTACTTACTTACTTACTTACTTCTTACTTACTTACTTACTTACTTACTCCATGGCGCAGAGTCCTTCTTGAGAAGCTAACTGTTTTGCAGCTAGTCAAGAAATTCCCCGCATTTCACGGAACCCGAAGGTTCATTACCGCACTCACAAGCGTCCGCCACCTGTTACTATCATGGGCCAGCCCTATCCAGTCCATATACCCATATCCCACCTCCTGGAGATCCATTCTAATATTATCCACCCATCTACGCCTAGGTCTCCTCAGTGGTCTCCTTCCCTCCGGTTTCCCGACCAAGACCCTATACACCCCCCCTCTCCTCACCCATATGCGCCACATGCCCAGCCCATCTCATTCTTCTTGATTCTATCACCTGCACAATATTGGGTGAGGAGTACAAGTCATTTAGCTCCTCATTATGCAATCTCCTCCACTCCCCCATTACCTCATCCCTCCTAGGGACAAATATTCTCCTCAACACCATGTTCTCAAACACCCTCAGCTTCCTTTCCTCCTGCAGTGTCAACGACCAAGTTTCACCCTTATTGAATACATTCTCATAAATTAGATTGACCCTGCATTTTTGTTGCAACACCAGACCGAAACTGTAAATCATTTTCATTGTGTTACTGTCATAATCACCTAATTGAAATACCAATTGTTTTAGGTACGCCAAAGCTTCAGTTCCCAAGTGACATGTACTGTGTAGAGTATCATGTTCACGCACTGGTGCAGACCTGCAGGCATCCAGAGTTACTTTATTAAAAGCCATCTATACCTTATGCATTTTCTGACACAAACCAGCTGTCCTAAATGAAGCAATAAATTTTAAAGACAGGAGAAAGCAGTAAGGCTAAGATGCAATTGATTGTCTAGAGATAGACAGGAAGTGGAAGTAAACGGATTGTGCAACTGAAAGGGTTTCGATTCAAATTAAGGGTTAAAAGGAAAGCCAATTAAAGTAAATTCAAGTCAGTAGTACCTGAATTTCAACATCGAATTGTGCAGGACATACTTGCTCAGTTTTGTTGTACATATACTGTTTTATGTATACCATATATACTTAGGGATCCAACTTGTCCCGCTTTTACCGGGGCAGTCCCGGATTTATGGGCTTTTAATAGCTGTCTCTGTATCCCACCAAATGTAGTTTGGGACACCAAATGTTCCAGATTTTTCCAAATCATAAAAGTACGACATTTCTGACTGTACCTATGAACATTTTGACTTATTCATAGTGGGACACATTTACAGGAGTAGGACAGCCATCAACAGGAAGGAATAGAAAAGTGAGAAGAAGATGTGTTGATTAGTGAATATAGAGTCTTGACTGAGATTTCAGAGGATGAGGAATGGATACACAAAAAATAAATAAGTGAATTGAATGCCTGATTTTTGAGTATTATTATTCTCATTAATTCCATTCTTTTTACCTGTGTGTCATAATGTTTCCGAAGTTATATCTTCCTATTAATATTATGAAATTACCGTGCTCTTCCATTGCATGATGTGTTGAAAATTTCGTCTTTTACCACCCCTCATCCCACCTTTAATTTATTCGTAATTGTCATAGTTTTTGGTTTTTAAAAAATGGTGTCCCTATCTATACAACACTGAAACTGTAACCAAAGTACTGATGAAAGGTAACATAATAGAACAGAAACTAACCCACCTAACTCATTTGAACCTTGTCCTCAAATTCTGGGGTGTGTAACCATTTGTCACTTATTGGTGTATGCATATATCTCAGTTCACATGAGAAGCCAGTACTCACGTACTCAAGAAATGGAACCCATCTTCACCATATACCACCAATCTTGAACCAAAGAATATGACCAAATTAAATGCCTTGTGTTATATTGTGTAAATGCAAAACATTAACCACATCTGTGTGCTAGTCTCCTCTACCTTTGTGCAGCCTGTGAAGGTTGATCTGGGTGTCAAAACCCCAGGTGTGTACAAGCTTAGTCATAACTTGTCCTAACTTCACAAGGTTATATATGAGATTATCTTTCAGAAGTTTGACACATACAGGTCTGATTTGAAAGGGTTATCAAGGGAAGTGATGATAAAGATACATTTTCACTGCATAGCTAAAATGGGGAGGCAGGTACAACCTCAGTTGCATTTCCAAAGGTTCATCTAGCAGTGCCACCAGACTGGTCAATAGACTGTTCATGGTGATCCAAAGCACTGGCCACCCCACTCTCTAGACCTCAACCACTCACATTATTATTTGTGGGGAACAATGAAAGACATGGCATATGAGCAAAATGTGGAAACACAAGACACATTGCTGTATCTAATTTTGAGTGGCATCTCATGTAAATGATAATCTTAAAATGATTTGAGGTAGAGAGTATGTGTGGATGTATCATGACGTGTATCAAGGGTGAGGGTGGTAATTTTGAACATTCATTGTAAATTCAGCACTAAAAGCTCTATGTGAGCAATGGTTCATGCATGCGTGTTTTCACACATACAGGTAAACATGAATCTAAAAACCTTGAGAATCAGACCTATGTATGCATGACACTTCTGAGCTGATCTTGAGAGTAAGATTCCGAAGTTAATGTATGAAGTCATGAATAACTCCTTGTAGCATCCCCTGTGGGTGTGAGGTGCAGTGTACATTGAACCAACAAGTCATTTAATCAAAGACCAGGGTCAATAAACACAAATGCCACATCTACCTGTACGAACAGAAGTCAGCTGGGGCAGAACACAGTACTCACTTGGGCCAACACTACCTGCTGAATGACACCAGCACTCTGGCTCAGAAATCAAGCTCATTGCATGACTCACAATGGAAGGAATAAAGATAAATGTTACAACAACAACAACAACAACAGTAGTCTGTGCTCCTTCAGATGATGCAAGTCTCTTATCCATTCCTGGAAAGAAAGGAAGGCCAAGGTCTCCTCCAAGAATAAATATGTTACTTCCTCCTTAGACATCTCCTCCACCTGGGTCCTCTCCTTCCTCCTCATAACCACTGTATCTCCCTGTAACCTGCCTACATAACCTAAATGTTGTACCCGTCTAACTGGGACCCTGAAGAAGGAAGCAGGACAATGATCTGAAATCTAGGTATCCACCAATATGGTTACATAGCATCAGCCCACAACATCATGACCTTAAATATTTCATTTGCAGTGAGTCTTAGGGTAGAGCAGTGTATCCCAAATTTTTTTACTCACAGACCCCTATTTGGCTTCAAAAAATAAGCACGGATCCTCACATCCTTGCTCACATAAATATTGTCCTGATGATAGGTATCCAGAATTAAAAATTTATATCTCAGAACTGACTTTAGATATTTATGAATACATATCAGTAGCATACGTAACAATGCATTAACTGATTTGACCTTAATTAAACTGATTCATACAGATACAGTCATCTTCTCTGGGACTTTGTCCATTGTGTAACAGATATGTAAACACTAAAACACTATGTTTCAGAAGCTGGCTCTTCTTCTGTCTTCAGGCAAGAAGCACCTAATCTGTTGGACCCTTAGATCAAGCTATTCTCAGTCACTGGGTACCGCTGAAACACTCACAAGTGTAGGTGAGCTCCTGAGAACAGAACTTGTCTGTGGGTTATAACAGGAAAATGCTGCAGAAAAATTAAAGCACAACCATGAAACGTTGTGTTTTAGTGTTTATATATTTGTTACATGATGGACAAAGTCCAAGAGAAGAAGACTGTATCTGTATGATTGTCACTCACTTCATCGGTACAGGGGGGTTTCTTCATTAGATACTCTAATGGTCATACAAAATAAACACTTTGCCAATTAAAGAAGTTCTGCAATTATTTTTCACAAAACATATTCCTTTAATTAAAGCAACAAGTAAACTTCAAAGTAGCCATTACATGAATATATCCACAGATCCCCTTGCAACTAGTCACAGATCCCTTTGGATCTGTGAAGCACACTTTGAGAAACACTGGGGTGGAGTCTGTTGTTAGGAATAAAGTTTAGATACACTAGATAGAAGCCTACTGAGAGCATTCACGATGATAATGCTAAATAAAATGAAAGTTCTTTCAACACTCTTAACTGCAACTTTCCTTAAATATGTCATTTTATGATATCTTTCATCACTCACACTTCCTTCACTTTAATGTTCAAATTCATTTTTTCCCCAGAAAACCTTAAACTGGGATTTCATTGTTCAATACCACCACTGGCCATATTTCACTAATATATATTAAAAGATAACTTGTTTCCATAAGTCTTCTTTTGATGACACAAAATGGAAGATTATGTCATAATGTTAAAAATTCATAGTAAAGCAAAAAGTAAGAAAATTCACCAGAAAACAATCATAAGTCATTCCAAAAATATGCTTTCTCTCTGTGGAATATTCCTGCATACTCACATATGAACAACTCTCACACACCTTCTTCTCTGAATTAAAACTGAAAAACAGGTGTTAATTAACACAATGAATTTTGAAGTAAAATTCATGACCAGGGTGGAGATATCAAATGACAACAATCAACACAATATCCAGTATGGAAATTTGTTTGGTTACAAAAGTATACAAAAGATAAACTTTATTCAAACACCACTTCTTTACACCAAAGAAAAGGACAGTGGCAATGGAACTTCTGATAAATTCATAAATCACTTAACAAGTCTTTTTAAACACTACACTTCAGACTGCAAATTGACAGCTTAACTTGAAACCATGCACATACAAAATCTGAACACTGGTGTACTGCCTATGATATCACCTTGGGCAGAAGGTGAACTGTGTATCCTTGTGAGACATTGCTTTTTAGACTTCTCTAAAGTCAAATAAAAAGAATACATAAAACAGTCCAACATGGCAAGTTTTGAAGTAAGTCAGTTGCCTTGGAATAATGCTCTTAGTGGTGTTTATATACAAAGAATTTTCACTTGAATGCCCCAGAACACTTACTTACAAGCACTTTACCAGTTATACTTGAAAAAACATGGTGTTTAAGTAAGCCAGTTGATAACCAGACTATTTGTCAGTAACATTGGAAACCAAATTATGAATTACACATATTGGAATTTCTAATTCACCAGAGGTAAACCTTCATATGTATCATTTTTCCTGCCCATTCCAATGTTGTATCTAGTGCAGTGTGATTCTTTCTTCAAGATACAGTATTTGACTCTTTGCAAATGATCATTGGAACCTCGCTTTTTCTGGAAATAGTGAAGTTTTACATATTACCAGTACAACATTGTATGTAAGGATTCCAAGTATTCTGAAATGTGACACTGTATCACTCAACAATTGGTTCCTCATGTTTTGAAAGGACAGGTCACCTTCATCTCCGAAGCTTCAAAGCCCACGAACCTTCAACCCTAGATGGCCAAACATTCATCAAAGTGTCAGAAACCACTTACCCACTAATGTAGTGGCACATACCAGAAAACCTGAATCCTTGATTACCATTGTGAAAAACTCAAAAACTCATAATGTACACATCATACAGTTATACAACATTCCTGACAAGGGATCCTAAAATGGATAGTATTATTTCAAGAGTTTTGTTTGCTTGTGAGCAGACTACATTCTCTCATACAGTGAAAGATACTTATCTGATAAATGCTGCAGATATTCTGTTGCAATGAAAGCCACAGTATAGAAATTCAGAACAGTTTTTCAAGCTTGGAAATGCTTGCTATCATTTAGTTCAGATTGTTCTGCCTTCTCATTTATCCAAAAACATAAGGATTCAAACACACTAACTTAAAGTTTCACTTCAGTTTCATAATGGTGTCAAACTTCATCTCTCAACATATGGGAAGAACATGTATTGTAGGTGTATAAAAACAGAGTGCTGGAAGAATATCTGGACTTAAATGGAAGACAGGAAACCATGTGAGTATGAAGAAAATTCTATACTTAAGATATTCACAATTTCTACTCTCCACCACATACTATCAGGGTGACCAAATTAAGCAAGATGAATGGATAGGGAATGTAGGATGCATGGAAAGTATGTGCATATAGCATTTTACTGATGAAATCTGAAAAGAAGGGGAAGCCTGCATATAGGTGGGAGGAAATATTAGAATGGAACATAAGGCAGTCAAGTGTGGAGTGGTTTGAAGTGGTTGAATACAGGTTCCAGTCACAGTATCTTGTGAACATGGTAATGAATGCTCAGGTACCACAGAAGGTACAGAATCTCTTGTGTTAGCTTCTTAATGAGATGTCCATGGAAATGGTTAACATTATTCTGCAAGGTTCACATTTCATCCGTACAAAATGGATGCACCATTCCTGGAGTGTACTGAATACTTTATAATAAAATGTGTCATATAAGAAACTTCCACCTTATTTAAGGAAAATGCAAAGCATTATGGAACCACAAGAGAGGTACTTAAATTTAAAATATATACACAAAAAGTTTCAGCACTGGATCTAGGAATATGTATAACTGTTGGCACCAATGTGCCATGTGATACCACACTGCCTGACAATTAGAAGGCAAACTTGAAATCAGGGGTAGGTATATATTAATAAATATTCTTATATGAACTGTGACAATACAGTTTAACTTAAAAAAATAGCAAAGAAATATCTTTTTTGTCTACAAGGAATGATGATAGATCATTTCCAGTACCCACAATCAATTTCATGTGGTAGTCCATTTGATCAAGCATTATGAACATTGTAAATTAACTGTCATCACAATTCACACACACTGTAATGCGTATTCTCATTTTCATAATAATCACATTGAATTCAACAAAACACTTACAAAACTATATATACTCTTTTCTTTAGCTGCTGGCAAACATTCCTGTGCTATATATGCAATAAGAAATACCAGTGTTCTAAGGATGTACAATTCCTTGTTTGGTTTCCCAAACTGCCTGACAAATAATATGGCACAAGGCTATATATACATACTCACAGGCACTGCATTTACTTTGACTGTGACAACTCCTTAACATCATAGTCAACAACACAATTATACAATGTTTTCTGCTAAAATACACTTGTAATATTATAACAGCTACATCACTGCAAGGAAACTGCGCGACACTGGAGAGGTAGAAAAAGACACAGATACCTACAGGAATGTGGAATTCACTCTCTGCTACAACACCAACAAACACAAATCTAGCATTACCACCAGTACTTAGTTAAAGAGGCAATATAAACACCTGTTAATTAAAAATTCAGTTGGACCAATATGTCATTTGTTACAGTAACAAATCACAATTTTAACATATGCAGTGAAACCATAAGGGCACGTGCATACCTCAGCCATAGTACTGGACGGTGCCTTTGTATCTTATAATACTCAAAAATATGTAATATGAAATTGCAACAATTTGTATATTAGGCCCTCCATGGAGTGTACTGCCCCATTCACCATGTTTGTTGATATGGGACGAGTTTAGAAAGCTGATCTGTGCATAGTACTTCTCTTGCCCTTCACAGACCAGGCTTTGTTCCATTGTCTGTGACACGGAATGCCACTAGTTGTACAATGGCTTGCACTTCATTATTGCATGCACACCCTTATATATATATATATATATATAAACATACATACATACACATAAGCATGTGAGGGCAATATGAAAATGGCGCTCTCCTGTGTTACTACACATAATTTAAAGTACAAATTTTTATACGACCCTGACTGTTATGGGGAGGGGGAAGCAACAAATCTTATTCTACACACAAAATTTCAACTAACACTTCTGGTTACTCCATTCTTGGAAAGGCTAACATGCAAGCCATCTATACATTTAGGCAGTATATACTGATTTAGACTTAGAAATTTGTCAGGTAATTTCACATAGGCCAAACTGAAAAATATTAAGTTTCTCTCATTAGATATGTCACTCATAGCCATTCATTGCATTCCATTTACGTAAGTACAATTTTCCAGGTTGTTTGACAGAAAGACATCTGCCTTCATTTTTAATGTATATATGTACAAGAAGATAAACTGTACAGGCATTTCCTTTGGCACAGGTGGGTAAATTGCAGCCCTACAGCTATAAAGGTTACCAGCTTTCATGGTGGGTACTGATCAAATGAGTCTTCTGAGCTTTGATTGTGGGTAAACACATTTAAGAGGAGGATTAAACTGCTGCTGGATGATGGAACTGCCTTAGTAGATATTGGAGTGTTTCAGGGTGGAAAGTGAGTCAGTTATACACATCTGTCACAAGGCATGTGGCAAAACATAACCTTAGAAAGGCTGGTAGAATATGTCTTGTTGTGAGGCAGAGGAATTTTGAAAAAGTAAAGCTGAGAATCAAGATATGTGTGTAATACAAGACACTCTATACTTACATTCACCCCTGTGCTAAAGCTCTAAGAAGGTCTGTCATCCTGGCTATCAACTTTATTATTTCACAATTCCTGTTTACTTGACCTAAGATTTCTTCCCCTCTTTTTTTCATGGGTTGTAGCAACCTACCCACATAATTGACTCATTTCCTTCCTTGAACCACATGTGTCCATAAAGACAATTTGTCACACTGCAGAAGAAGACAGCACTTTTCTCCAAAATGTTTGTAACTAGCCAAAACCACACAGTGTCAAAACATTAAGCCTTACAATAATTCATAGTACAGCACATTTACACAATGTGTGTTGTGTTATTCAAGATATAAACATCACCAGTTCTCATGTCCACACTAACAAAATGTTTGACCTTGTCATAATAACAGTTCTTGCTTGTGTATGACAGCAAATTCCAAACCATGCTTTAGAGAGGGTGATGGTCCAACTGAACTGAGTGATACAAAGCCAACACACACACAATATTATCAACACTAACTTATGATTAAAAATATATCACAATTTTAAAAATACTGAAATACTGAAACACACAGAAGTGAATTTAATAATGACACACCTAATGAATAAAAATGGGAGAATACAGAACACACCAAACAATGCAAGACTTATTTGCAAGTTAATCATCAAACAGATAGTAAAAACACAATAGTGTCTCAACTCAAACTTGCTTCAGTTAAGAGACATGAAAAGACCTGATCTTATATTTGATACAAAATATAATTGTCAGTAAGTTATTATCCAAACTCATCAAGAATGTTGTTATATCTCACCATTAATGTAGTTCTAGGATTTTTTTCATTACTCATTCTATGCACATTTCTATTGTTTAAAGCTCTTACATCCCTTTAACATCCTTCTGAAAGATTCTCTGCTGTAACGTAAGACTGAGAATGTTTTGTCTACTACTCTTAACTATTCTTAGTTAACGGTAATTGAACACAAAGTGTTACAATTCTAAAGGCGCATTTTTAAATGTCTAACCACATCTCAGACTTAATGGGATGACTATTATTGGAATTTGACATCTCCAATGTTCCGTCCATGATTAGGACCAAATCACCACTAAGATATATTTAGCATAGAATAATCATGGACGAATGTATACGGTTACTTACAAGGATTCTAATATTTGTTAATTTTACCTCTTCTGTTATAATAATGTGCATTCTTTCATAAATTTTCCTGTTTAATACAAACTGACTTGTCTTCCTCTTTCTCTGTGTATAATAAAGTATTCTGAAAGTGTATGGCATAAACATAAATTACTATAATTCAACCAAACAAGTGCACACAATTGTATTAGAGTTACAATAACATTATAAAAACCATTAACTCCTACATGTTAGTTTATATTATTGTAACTCTAAAACCATTGTGTGCATATGTTGGCTTAAATTACAATAATTGAATGGTAATGCATGGGATGGAAAATGTAAAATTCATTAATGCCCAACGGGCAAAACAAATTTACCACTTAAGACCCACTAAGGCCCGAAACATGAAAGTGTTAGTGGTTTTTATAATATTATTGTAACTCTAATACAACTGTACGCACTTGTTGGCTTCAATTATAGTAACTGATAATATGCAAATTGTCAATTCATTACATATTGGTAAAGTAATGTGATATGCAAATTTCATAACTGAAATGATGAAAAGCATTTACACAGCAAAACTCTGTGTTCAACTTTATGCTTTATTAAACTTAGCACTACAAGAAAGGGAGTGGTCAGCTTCACATTCTACCTGCTTTACCTCTGTATGCTTTGGATAGAGGCTGGGTGAGCCCCATTGGTGGCCTGGGCATGGTGATGAATACAAAATCCTTCCTCTGGCAAGGACTCAACATTGGTTGCTGGGCCCACAGCTAGTTACAGCAAGCACTTACATAAGCATAATGCTGTATGTACACCAAGAATGACATATTTTGTTTATCAATGACTTCCTTTACTTAGTCTCTCTGGAAGTTACATTAAGCCTTGGAATTCAAGAATTTGGCATCCACGAATGAACAATATGTGATGTGTGATTGTGTAATCATGCTTGCAGGATAGTGGTTTTTAAACAGATACGTCTTTTATCTGTGCATCACAGCATCTTTTTCATTACAATATGTGTGGTTCTGAAGAATCCTCAACAAGCTTAGCTCAGGTCCAGGCTTGTGAATTGGTTAGAAGAGGAAGACAAAAGCTAATAATGGTTCTACTCCCTCACACTATGGTTCCACAATTTGTTCCATATGATATTAATTTCTATGACAACTGGTACAGAGCAAGAATACATTCCCACCAAACCAATTAAAATTTTTAACCCACTACCATTAAAGGATTTATAGTACATTGCTGAAAATCAGCCTGTTTATACCAACTGGTCTGTGTGGCACAAAAAAGTCACCTGGAATGCAAGCAGAGCATGGCATCAGTGATAACACACATGTGATCATGTTACAATCACTTACATTGCGTTCAACAAACCACAGCCACACAAAGCCCATCAGTGAACTTTTCCATGATTAAAGAATAATGCACCAAGCTACATGCATTCACAGATGTGTAGTTAATGAAAACCATGGCTTTAAGGCTTCCATATGAACCCTCACTTTTTGAGTTGCTCTTCCCTCCATCAGAATTTTATCACGTATAACCAGTTTATTTCTTTCATTCAGAAAGGGTACTCTACAGGAAAACAAGTTATTAAAATAACATACTATGGGTCCTTGTACTTCCAATGAACATGCCTGAGTTTGGGTAGTAGAGCTGCAGAGACAAAGGGTCAGGGTTCAAAGTCAGGGTGACAATTTAAAATTCAAGAAATCCAAAAGAGAGAACAGAGAATGACTAAAATTAACTGATAATATTTTTTTTGGGACTTTGTCCAACATGTGATTCTTTAAAGGCCCACAACATTTTGGAAACCAGCTTTGTTACTGTTTTCAGGCAAAGAAGTATGTAAACTGGTATACCCTTTAGATTGAGCTATTCTTAACCATTGTGCATCACAGGCACAGTAACTTGTTAAGATGTGCACCTGACAACAAATGTATCCCATGGGCAGTAAAAGGAAAATGGCTATTGGAAAATTAAAATAAACTACATGGCTCAAAATGAAGCCTGTACCAATCCACAGATTAAAAACCATAAAAAAGCCAGAAAATCTGATTGACCAGACTACAGAAACAACACAAAAAACATAACATGCATATTTAAAATTCTGCACTAACACCATCTGTGAAGAAAACTGTGAATCTTTGTGGGTGCAAGTAATTTAATAAGCCAAGAAACATAAATGTATTATTTAGTCATTGTGGATCACATCATCATGGCAACACATCTCAGCAGACGTGACTGTGAAGGGTGTTCAGAAGTGCTGCATATCCAATGCAATGGATGGGACTAATGATGATAGTTGTGGAATGGTGGTGAAGAGCGTGGAAATGTTAGGAGTTAGTGTAAGGAAGATGAAGGCACTGACTGTGAAGATGGAGAAAGTGACACTGATAGGTAACGGTAGATAGAATCTGACATGCTTTGTGTGTGAAATGTATGCAATTAATAATAAAATATTTTTCTTCGCAGACTTTTATTTTTGGGGCGTCATCTTAGATTTAGATAAATATATTTTCTCTTGGCAGACATGTTTTACTGGGGGGTGGGGGGTTGTTTTAAATTAGAGTCATCTTGCATTCAGGTAAATATGGTATTATTTGAGCTGAACATCTCATGCATGCATTTCAAGCCTATAAATAAGAAATGTAAGTGTCAACAGATATCCAGTAAGCCATCAACAGTGCTCCAACTATAACACAAATTATAATAAAATTAACAGCCAAGTTGTAATGAGTTAAGAAGGAAGAGTTTCAAATTAGCTATATGATAGACTGGTAAATGGGTTTTCATAGTGCTCAATAAAATAAGTTTAAAATTACAATTACAATTAAACATCACCTAAATTTCTGTACTGTCTTTTATCCGAAAACTTATGCTAAAAATAAGTTAAAATATGTCACTCTGTCATACAGGAATTTTGTGTGAAACAGTCTGACTCCCTGACATTAGGATGATGTTTACAGTCCACCAACAATCAGTTTCCTAATTGCAGAGTTCCTTGTAACATGCACTTGATTAATGTTTCATGTTCTTCCTTATTCCCAGTATGCAATGTTTACAAATAATAGAAGTATGTACATACATTTCCATTAACTTTAAAATATTATACGGAATTATTTGTAAATCCCTTGGAAGCAAATTATTAGATTATCTCTCTCACAAAATATTTATTCACCATATTTTCAATTTTTTGTGTGAAAACCATAATATAAAATGTATACCACGAAATGGAGCTACACAGAAGTACACAAGTGAGGTGGAATGAATGATAGGGAAGAAGAGGTAAAGTATACAGAATTTTATAGATGGGCTGGTCCCACCATGACATTAATTTCAGACTTATTCAGCCACTTAATGCTACAAAACATATGAAGTCAAAATCTATGAAACTTATGAACAGAAAACAGTGCAATATTAACATAAAGTCTTATCTACATTTCAAGGTAAGTACAAGGTGGTTCAAATATGACTGGGACTGTTTGTGTGTAAATCTGGCGACATCAGTCCCGGTCATATGTGAACCACCTTGTAACTGATTCAAAGATTGTATAGCAAAATCGCTGATGTCACTATCACTATACTACAGTGGGCAGGATCCTTCTCATGACGCAACATATACTGTTCACAAGACAAAAAACAAAACCATTACAACCAGTAGAAACCTTCAGTCTCAGATCTGTACCATACATTAATGTATATATAGGAAGGGATTTACAAATGAAAGTTGCTCAGTTTTAGTAAACAAAGATCCACAGTAATGGTGTTTAATGTTGCATTATAATCAGAAACTTCACTGCTTTTTATTACTTGATTGTAAAACATGCTAAATTCAAAACACCTTGGTCTTCTAAGGGCTGTATATACAAACTACATTCACTGAAATCAGTCACCTTCCTAATCACAAGTCTGGTTCAATTCTGTGCACAATTTAAAATCACTGTATAGGAAAATACACAGTTAACTCAATTAAAATAAATTTCTAATACTATACACATTTAATACTCTCCTATGTTGCAGGTATATAGAATTACACCACTCTCATGTACTATACATTTATTAGTGCATCCCAACATTTAAATGATTTTAAATGCAAGAAGTACCTGAGTAAATCCTTGTGATAATGTTCTTCTAACAAATTACTTTATGCATGTCTAGTGAAACTTAATACAAAATGGGTAAAAGTGACTCCTTCCTACACCAACAGTTTATCTATTCTGAAAAATCAAATTCCATCCTACACAACTGAAATCATCTGCCATATTACAATATACCCTGATATACATTTGCTTGCTTTATCCTCCATTGGTTCCAATGCCTCTCTCAGTTCTAGCTCTCAGTCATCTTCATATATCATTAGAAGTAACTTATGACAACTAAACCAAATTATAAAAATAGTCTTTGAATGTAGGAGCTTTAGAACACAGGGCACACATACACACATTACTTAGAACTGTTCATGAGGACTTCAGCTGAACACTGATGAGACAGGAAGACACTCAAGAACTACAGACAGCAAAGTTCTGTGGATATTTAAAAACATGACAGAAATGGTGTTCACTGTTTTCAGTTGTTTAAAAACATATCCATGCATTCACATTACAAAGAATGCATTTTGTGCAAAACTGTGCATATCACATTTTGGATAAAGGAATAATTATATTATTATGAAATGTTACATGGCTTCAACAGTATGGGAAAATTTTGATATTCTATATGCACAAAGTATCAATTGCAGAATCATGATTAACTCTAGTACCAGTGGTAGGTATTAAATGACATCACATGACAGGAAGAATAATTCTGATGAAGAAGACTCAAGATATAAAACATTGAGCTTAAAAAACATTACAACACCACTGCTTAACTTGCTGGACTTGAGTACATACATGAGATAAAAGGTTAAAATACACTTTAGGAAGCAAAATACATTAACATTATTTTTCATGTATATAATAAGCTCTGAAAATGGAAGTACAAAAATGAACAGTCATACAGCAAAATAAGAGTATGCATGGCCTCACTTTCTGTACAATGGACTCAATTGTTTATAATACAGAGATCACCATGCAGTCATGCATTAACACATTATTTCAGTTCTAAGAGCAGTGTATATTCTTTCCATTCAAATTTGAAAAGACAACAACTGTGTAACAAGATTTTGGTGTAGTGTAATCTGAACTTCCCAACATACACTTTGGTTTTTTAATAAAATGCTACCCTAAATAACAAAGGACTCAACAATGCCACTGGAAAGTATGCACGTTAAGATTCCAACCTGTTTCAATCAGGAACCACAGTAATTCATCACTTGATGACTAGAAGAGAGGATGCATTAACCTTGACTGACTGCTGCACCTTGTTGTGAGAAAGACAGCACCACAATCTTGTGCTTCACTGCCTCCCTTTCACACACAGCTTGGAGCATATCAACTGTTCATCAATTACTTGGGAACAACTCTCAAAAACTATGTCTCCCTTCACTAGGACATTTTGTGCTTCTTCTTTTGATCCCGCCTCCGATCAACATCCGCTGTTGGATGAGGTTTCAGTTCTCTGAAGGCCAACTGAAAAACAAACATATCAGCAATGACTGGCATAAATAACACAATGAAGAGGTTGGTACAGAAGTAACTTGTATGACGGAAGTATCCACTCTTGGACAAGTTGTTCGTAAAACTGACTAAGGTTATCTCTGCTGGTCACTGCCCCAGCAGATCCTTCACATAAGCCATTACCACCCCTATCCACCTCCTTACCTAATTACCATCCATGATCACCTCCCATATCATCTGACATTATCTAACTTCTAAAACAGTTTCACTAAGTAACCTAAGAAACAAACACATTGAGCATGACCATCTGCTGACTGGAGGAATACAACATCTTTAATGGACAGTCTAAACCTGAAGATTCAGTCTTCTAGGATGGCAAACTGTACTGACTGGCTAACAGCTGACATTTTGAAGAACAACACTGCCTTCAAAATGTAAGTAACTATTTACCAGTCACTGCAACATAACATCCCAGAACATCTGAATCTTCAGCAGCAGCAGCAGCAGCACTGTGAACACCTCAAATCTCAAAGTACAAAAAGACAAATATAAATTTTACCACATGCAAGATGTTGGTAAGAATTTCTTCTGCATTTCATTATGTGTTACAGACCTCTTCTGTGTCCGATCTTATATGTCATTGTCTTACTAGCCGTCAGCAGCTGAAAATAGTTTTTCAACAGACATTATGTGTGAAGTCCCTCCTTTTCTTAAAGCAGTGTTTCCATATCCAGAAGCATTATTCAGTCAAAGAGATCACTCTCATTTTTGAGTGGTTCTTTACGATGCTGTCTGGCCCTCAGAATATACATCATCACATGGTAAGATTAATGATGAATGGGATATAATAAAGGACTTGCAAGGCAGCAGTCATGGTCTAACCAAGGTACAATACTATAAATTGTCAGGAGAAACTCAGAAAAACCATGAAAACCCCGTCAGTTGAGCTGGTGTCACAGCCAAGGTTCAAACCTGGCACCTCCCAAATACAACTCAGGAGTATGACTTTTCAGGCTTTCGAAGCTGTACAGTTTTGAGGTTTTTGTTCTTCTCAGATACTGCCCAATGTTTATAGACCACTATGTCATCTCAACACACTGAGTAACAAACACCCAGTGACAGAGAGAAATATTCCAGAAGAAAAAAGACCAAAATAGTCTAGAAGTGTTACTGCTAGACCAACCTGTTCATTATTATCTCCAAACTTTTCAGCTAAAAACAATTTTAAATGCATGATGGTGGGAGAAAGTCCGTGACAAAATCCTTAAATTAGGGATCAGAGAGTTGGTAGGTATTGAGCCGTGCCGTAAAGGCTCGCTCAAGGTTATCTCCATGCGGAACTAAACTGGTGATGTGCCGGAACTTCCGTCCACGTCATCCCTTGTTGTCATCGGCGGATTGATTCCCGTGAGAGAGAG
>Ga0123357_10004241_pt1 | contig 16741 bp, 13 predicted proteins | sample TergutEmb28metaG_FD_89873 | JGI IMG/M metagenome (GOLD analysis project Ga0123357, IMG submission 89873) | Embiratermes neotenicus P4 segment gut microbial communities from Petit-Saut dam, French Guiana - Emb289 P4 | ecosystem: Host-associated > Arthropoda: Insects > Digestive system > Gut ... | reverse complement strand
TATGGCTCTAATATTTACAGATCAGTCTGTTTATTTCTATATATCAAACTGCAGTTGGAATTGTAAGTTGCGAATGAAGCTTTTCACTTGTAGTAAGTTAGGGGAAATCATTATCTCACTGAATTGCCAGGAATTACCTATATTTATTTGTATGGGCAAATTTATGCATCCTGTTTATCTTATATTTCAAACCATCCTTCTCGATTAGGGCAGAAACTGAAATGTAACACTGGCATTTGAGAAAATTTAGCATTGGCATTTTTATCATATACAGACAGGTTCTGCTTAGTCCCTTTTAGCAGTAATCTATCCTGCGACATTCCAAATAAAGTGTGTCTGTGTTATGGTTACTGGGTCACAAACTGAAGTATAACACTCAAAGAAGTATTTTGTTTGTGACGAGCGGGATACACAGCAAGAAAATTCTTATACGAAGCACGCCTTCAGGAAGAGACTTCCTGTAACAGCAACGATTGGCAGAGTGAATGAGGTTTACAGTGTGTGAGGTCTAACTTCTGTATGAACGAAATGCAATCATCCACTGGTTCTCTTCAGAAGGAAGTGAGTCAGTTGCTTAGTATAAAAAAACACATACAAGGTTCAAAAGATTTACAGGGTGGTTAAAAACTGCTATTCATGACGTGCATGTGTACATAAATGGATGAAGTGGCCGGAGCACGAATCTGACCACAAAACATTATATAATGTGGAGATAACATGTGGGGCTATAATTCTAAGCCTTTACATGACTGTGCGGAGCATTTAAATGGCCGCAGCGCACCCATTTGGTGCGTTCGTAGGATGCCGATTTAAAAGGATTGGGTGCGTTCGTCGGATAAAGGTTGAAGTAGCACTTGATTGTGAACGCAGGCAGAGGATGTTTGAGAATAAGAGTGCTGAGGAGGATATGTGGGTCAAATATGGATGAGGTAACAGGAGAGTAGAGACAATTATACAGTGAGGGTCTTAATGATCTGTACTGCTCACCAAATATTATTCAGGTGATCAAATTGAGAAGAATGAGATGGGCGGGCATGTAGCATGTATGGGGGAGAGGATTGGTGGCTACAGGGTTTTGGTGGGGAAACCTGAGGGAAAGAGTACACTTGATAGACCCAGATATAGCTGGGAGGATAATATTAAGATGTATCTTGAAGTGGGATGGAGGGGCATAGAATGGATTGATCTGGCTGAGGATAGGACAGATGGCGGCTCCTGTAAACGCGGTAATGAAACGTCGGTTTCAATAAAATGCAGGGAATTTATTGACTAGCTGAGAATTAGTTAGTTTCTCAAGAAGGACTCTGCTCAATGGAGTGAGTGAGTGAGTAAGCAAGCAAGAAGACACTTGATGTGTCACTGTGTGACATTTACAGGAAGGAACAAGAATTAGTGGAAAATTTTATGGCTAACACTTCATTAAAAGTAGGGAGTGGGGAGTTGCAAGTGGCAGACATTGTGGAATATTCAAGCATTCTGGGGTGTGATGCTGCATTACTGGGCAAGTGGTGTCCAGTGTGCTGCTGTATCATAGTGCCTTCATCTTTAGTATCAAGTAGTCCAAGAAGAATAGCCACTTGGGGAAAGGAAGCATGTGTTATACAAGTATAGGTGAGGTGGGCTATCAGGTGACCAGAGGTAATGGCAAGCCACGGATCTGGTTGTGGAAGGGACACTAAATGATGCTTCAGAATGTTAGGACCTGCTCACACAGTGATATAGTGTCACATCTCAGAAGGCCTGAACCTGCAGCAATGCCGCTGTTGAACCTCAAATCTCTCAACAAACTTTGCTGTAGGCTGAAAAATGTAACAGTTAGTGCAGTACAAACATGATCTGGATGTCTTTAGGCCTGGTTGACTGTGCGTGTGTATTGAATTTATTTCCAGAGATATGATGGTATTGTTATAGGATAATTTACAGGATTAGATTGCAGTATCACACAGTGTGTTCGCATGTTTTGTTTGGTTCTCAGAAGGAAAGATTCTCTTCAGCATTAAATAATTTATCGTTGTAATAATGATGCAATGATTTTTCTGTGATGTAAGGAATAAATTCATGTGTGAATGTACAGAACGTAACTGTCATTAAGATTATGTATAAGCGGTTGGGATAATGGAAGGAGATCGAGGCCGCATACGCAGAGATTCAGAGAGTTTGTTTGTGTAGGTAGAAACGTATGTGTGTCATGTGACTTTTGTTGACAGTGTTTTGGGGACCTGATTTTAGGCATACGTGTGGCCCTCATTGTTTGAGTTGTTATATAAGTTAATTTTAAGAAAATTATATGTTTGATTACAAACTTGTGAATTATAAATTAAATTTTTAGGGAAGTTGCATTCCAGAATTTGTATATAGATATAGAACAGAAATTACTAAAAATGTTTGGCTTTGTAAATTAATGGGTACAACAGGGATACAGAGACGGGCATGAGAATGATAATTAGAGGAAAGAGCTATATGGGATGGCCCAGAAAAAGTTTGTTTAGCCAGGTACTGGAAGATAGCATGAAGAGACGTAAGAGCTGGCTAGAAATTGAAAAGAAAAGCCGCAGAAAAACAGAAGAGGTTGAAGATATTTTGTCAGCAGAAACATTGCTAGAAAGGAGAATGGTAAGTAAGGCGGATCTGTATAACATAACCATGTGGTGCAAGACTGGAAAACACTGATGCTTGTTTTTGTGAGTGTCATTACTGTGTATAATAAAATGGTCTGTTTACAGTATAACATATGGTTCACTGTTAGCACTGTAACATCTTACACATCACAGCCTGTACCAGTTGTAATTCTTTTCTATATTATGTACTCGCACACTGTTGCTGTTTGAAGCTGCTTGTGTTAGAACAGCTGAAGTGTGCCTGCTGTCATTAGCCATAATGAAGACTGAATGTTCACAACAAGCAGTGCCCAGTAAATCACTTGCATATTTACACTTTTTGTCACAAACTTATTATTCACTTGACATTTATCATGGCAGTAAGAAGTAAGCTGTAGCTCAGTTGGTATTGTGACTGCACAGCGCTGTTGGCTGAACAATCTGCGGTTTGATTGCAAAACATACAGTCTGGCTCTTGGGCATGAACATGACCACTACATCTAGTGCCATGATTAAGAATGAATGGAGATATGCCTCCAGTCTGTCCATATCTTCATGGCATACACAGGGATTTTTTTTTTTTTTAGATAGCTACCAACATTTTGGATAAGCCTGCTGCTTCTGTCTTCAGAGCACGTCTGGTGTAATGTCCCAGCACACTGTAATGTTGCTTGGTCTTACGTGATGATACGGTTTTAAACAAGCAGTTATATTGAGATCTTTGCTGTTCTAGGATGTTACTTATTTTTCCTTGGTAGTTAGTTATCTGTGTTTTTAGACAACCTGGCAGTTCAATATTCGATGGTTCAGGGATGTTGGTAACTACCTACCAGTCAGCACTGCGTGCCATCCCAGAACAGCAAAGATCTCATTTACACTGCAACAGAAGCCTGAAGCCACATAATATGTTGTATTATTATGTGCAATATGTATGTCAAATTGTATACTGTGTGGTGTAAGTCCCACCTTTAATATTATCATGTTAACAATTTACAAATCAAAGTTTCTTTGCTTTATCATATAATGTAATTGTTGTTTAATACTCTTGAAAAGAAATTGAAATGACTGTGACAATTTTAAATTGAAATTCGTTTAACTTGAAGGATGCAAAATTTGAGGTCCTAACAATGGCTTCAGTCTGTGACGCATGATACTGTGTTACTGGCCGAGCGATTTGTGACATATTGAGGGACTGTAGTGCCTCCATCTTGGTTCCAGCAGTCCAAAAAAAGTATCTAATCAGACATTAGGTACTGTTCCTGGAATAACCAGCTTCGGATTAGGTATTGTTCTTGGACTACTTGACCCTACAGATGACAGCACTATGATCTTTCAAAACTTCAGCAACCGTTTATCCAATGGCAACTCAGTCTCTAAACCTTATTTGATCAGATGCATGCACAAAAATGAAATGAACATGAGAAATTATACTTTGCTTAGTTTTGCTGTGTCTAGAGTGAACTGGTGGGCATTAGGGGTCAGAGTTATTGTGACCAGTGATGTGATTAGCTTTAATATCAGCTGTCACTTTGTATGTTCAAATGATGGCTGTTTTTGGGTATTCACACAATGTAGGCAGCCCTCTGCCCTGTTCATTTTGTAGCTCTGATTGGTCCATCACTTCAGCATCCACCTGGATTATTTTAATCACCCTGAAGATGGAGGCAGTACATTGCTCCAAAATGTGAGTACAAACAAAGCTCACTGCACTAGGTAGAAACCCAAAATACAACCTTCATTTGAACAACTGCCATCAAACCTGAAAACTTAAACTGTGTCACTTATAAGTCACAATATTTTATTAAAATAAGGGGCATGCTGTTATGGAAACACACATTACAGTTCTGAATATCAGATCATTGCCGATTCAACCATTTGTGCAACATTTAAAACTATGTCAGCATTCATATTCGTAAAGTCTGTAGTTTTTTCATAAATTAATAATGGCACTACCTGCAGCTCTCAAGGTGTCAGTATTTATATCTAATAGCAACTGGTACACAAGCTAGGGAGGGCAGTCTGTTTTAGTTGTGGTTTAAATTGTTCATTTTATCTGTGACCTCTTGTTACTTCACAGGATCGTGGGCAGTACACTGACTTGTCACTAGATTTTGATCACAATCTTATGGTATCAGTGTGCACCGGCAGCTTGCATATAGCTTGGCATATGAGGATCTGGGAGGGGGGGTTCATAGTGTAGATGCATGGTGGGTTTGAATGTAACTGTGTCAGTCCTTCTCTAACAAACATGGTTTGTGTTCTGGTCTCAATATGTCCTTCTCATTCCAATCAATGCCTCTTCTGATATGCGCTGCCATAAACTGTATGCTGTTATGCATCCCAGATTACAGGTATGTCTGTGGTGTCCTGTCTCAGGCAGTGTCATAGTGCAGTGCCAGTATTCTGTGATGAATGGTGTTTTTATACAGTTAACAGCAGGCAACAGGAATGATCTGCATTGTGACTGCATGTAACTAACTAAACCAACACCTCAGTAGTACCCCTTGCTGCACAGACCAAGTAGAGCAAGTGAAACAGGTTCTTGTGCCATAAGATTGTGACTGGACACTTGTTTCTGCAAGACTGAGCCCATGGAAACAAGTCCCTTGTGATGACCCCCATCGAACTGTTGTACCTCACCGTCCAGTGTGCTATAATTCCTTTTCATTTTGTTTACACAAATGTTGATAATTAGAACTGTAATAATGTTCACTAGTGACAAGCCCTGCTTGGTACAGGCCAGAGGGTGAGTACAACAGTAGTCAGAGAATGTTGTTATCCCTGCTGACCATGGAACTGGTTTCCACATTGTTGGTGTAAGCTACACAATATGTGGACTTGCAGAATGTGCTGCCTGTCCTAATGACAGGTTGTATTACTGGCTGATGGATTGATGGTTGGTTGGATCACTACTGTCCTTCAACAGGAAGATTTTTATTGGCTTTACAGTATCTCCTCAATGTCTTGAACATCGCAAATAGATCAAAACAATGTAAGAGATGGGTTTTTTTCTAGTAAGAATTAATTAAAATACCCAAGAGTGTGGCCATTTAAGACACTGCCAGTTTTAGTTAGTACAGTCTAGGCACTGTTCATGGCATCTGTGGTAACTGAAATTAGTGTCAGTTCAAGCAAATTAATGTTCAGGGCAAGGCTAAATGAGGATTGCCATTACAATGAATTATACTGAGCTGTGATGCTGTGGAGGACACAATATGAGCATTACTCAGTCTCTTGAAACAGATTGTGTCAGTATGATGATTTCTGAGCTGACAGGGTGGCTTGTGCTGTTGACAGATCCTTGGCATCAGTGGACGGTGATTTGGAACCTGGAAAGGCAAAAATGCCAATAATTATTTTATTTTAAGTAATTTCCATGCACCAGTGCTTGAGATGCTTGTAGTTGTTAAGCCAGTGAAGAAATTTCCCACTTTCTGCGTCACAATCACAGCAGCTCTCCACTGGACCTCGTCTGAATCCAAATGCTGTGTACAACCCCCCACCCTATCACTCTGAAATCATCTTTCCTATTGTCCTCTCATCTGTGTGCAGATATTCCAAGGGATCTGGTCTCTCTAAGTTTTCTGACCAAAATTTTGTGTAGTTGTTTTGTTTTAGCAGTTATTTATGGTACAAAAGGCAAGTTTCTTATGCACATGTGTAGGTGTCATGTTGCTGATACTGCAAATTCAACATTATTTTTCTTCCCTTTTGTGTGTGGCTCACACTTAGACTACACAGTCTTGTACTATCTTTAGCATACATAAGAATCACCAATGTACATACTTTCTGTTACTCGGTCTGGTCTCCCTGTCATGCTGTGGCTACTGTGGAGGCCCATATTCGACCCCAGGCCAGTCCATGTGGCATTTGTGGTTAATAGCGAGGCAGTAGGAGAGTTTTTTCTCGAGTACGAGCCCCTGTGTGCATCATTCCACCCATGCTCCATGTTCATTAATTCGTCTGTTACTGATGCTATATAATTACAGCAGTTGACAATGTTGTTAGATGACTCTTTTCATAGTACAGTCATGATTGTGTATACCAGGTGATGTAGCTTCTAGTAATTCAGCATTATGTCTACAAGACATGATCTGTTTTCTTATTGGTGCTGACTGTTTAAAGCTCGGTGAGTTACTTACGGTTCTTTAGATGTTTCTTGCGTGGATGGTTGGGGCATGGCAATCTGATAAGGTGCTGCCTCCATCCATCCTCATTTGGAGGGATGTTACAGTGGCAAAGAGGACAGTGATTTGCTGTTGATTCTGGCTCAGCAGCTGAAATCATGCAGACACTACTCAGTTACAGTGATCAGAATACTGTCAGTATGTCTGCAGATTCTTGTACATGAATTACAGTGGACCAATATGCACATGAATACTGTCATGCTTCCCAAGCAGTTCTTCACATTTTCAGGGTCCTCCTTGGGATGCATGATCATTGAAGATTTTGGCATTATGATCTTCAGAACTTCAGGATTCACTCACCCACTGACAGTGTCATGTCGTAGAACACCGGGGTGCTCAGCAGCACTGCTGTGATAACCTCAAAAATCACCTTCAAGGGGTTATAATAGAAATATGTTTTGATGATGTGAACTTGATTGAGCTGGCTCAGTATCATGTCTAGTGGATGGTTTACCTTTACCAGAGTCTGTTACAATTCAGGTATTGCACACTGACTTGTATGTTTACTTATTCTTGTGCGTTTTTGACGTAAATTAATTAGTTTAGTACTCACGATTGCATGATGTGTCTGATATGTGCCGGTCATATAGCTCACAGAGGACGGCTTCGGTGCACCTCTCACACTTGCGGTATGACTCTTGCATCTCGCACTCCTCTGTAATTATGCAAAATAGATGCATTGATCCTTGGTACAGTATTAATACTGTAGTCTTCTAACATACAAACTCATCCTATTTTGTTGTAGTGCACAGGATTAGTTCAGAGAAAAAATAGTGATGCAACAGTGTTGTTAGCAAAGTGGCATCCTGTGTTGCTTTCATCTTCAGAATTGCGCAGTCCTATTGGACTGCTTGATCCTGAAGATACGCACTACGATCATTTGCAGTGTCAGTAGTTACAGACCACGTGATGCTGTCACATTCCACAAGACTACAATCATGTGTTATGTATATCTGTTTGCTCACCCAGCAAATGTTGCGAGAGACTAGCAATTTCCACCACTTCCTTGCAATGCATGCATCTCATCAGCATGGGACAAGAGCGCCAGTAATGGATGTTCAGACCTTCCTCGCTGAATGAGTCGTATCGCGATAGGCAGAAGATGCACATCCTAACAACACACAGTAAGTCGTGAGCATTCATCATAACAGAGCTACCATAATTGATGCATAGTGTATATAATAGCAGCAGTAGTACTGGTAGAAAAGTGGTGCTTTCTGTTTACACACACAGTAATTTATGGAGCTACTAATATCAAGGAAACACTAACGAACCAACCCATAAAGGCAAGGAGAATATTGTCATTCACAACAATCTGCATATGTTAATTAAGTTGAAATTTTTTAAGTTTAATAATTTGACATTAATTAATATATGAAAATTGTTGTGATTGACGATACTCTCCTTACCTTCGTATATTTATATCACAAAGGGATGTCACACTCGGAAACATAACCAACTAACTCCAGAAAGCAGAGTCCTTCTTGGGAAGCTAATAGTTCCTTGGCTAATTAAGAAGTTGCTCTGCATTTATTAACCCATTCTTCATTACCTTGCCTGCCTGCCTGTCCGTGTATTGAGCCAGATTAATTCAATCAATGCCCTCCATTTATTCCTCTTTAAGATTGATTTTAATAGTCATCCTATCTACACCTGGGTCTTCCTAGCAGTCTTTTTCTTTCAGGTATTCCTACCAAAACTCTATATGCACTTATCTTCTCCCCCATATGTGCCACATGCCACATGCCATACCCACCTCATCCTCTCTGGTTTAATCACCCAAATGATATTGGTGAGGAGTACAAACAAAGCTCCTCATATTTCCATTTCCTCCAGTCTCCTGTACTTCCTCCCTCTTAGTCCCACACACTTCCTCAGCACCCTGTTCCTGAACACTTTCAGACAATTTTCTTCTTTAATGTGAGAGACCACCTTCCACATGCGTTCAAAACAACAGGCAAAATCGTAGTTCTCTATATTTTACTTCACTTCATTTGCCGAACCTCTTGTACTGCTAGGTGTAGAGGGTCTGTGTGTATTAATCTGTATTTATTTATACAGCAAACTGGAAGACTGTATGCATTGAATGGTAGCAGCATTCCCTGAATTCACCCTGCTCTTAATTTCTTTATGCATGCAATTTTGATTTACTAGTCATTCCCAGTTATTTGAACTTTGCCACATTTTGAAAGGTTTTGTTAGCTATCTTTACATCATGATTGTGTCTTGCATTGTGTTTACCATATATGAGGTGTACTTCATTTTCTTATTGTTTTCTTGTAGACCAATATCCTGCATGTGATCAGTGAAATGTCTGTGCTTTTCTTTGTAGTATTGATGTTTTCATGCAGTCAACATAATCAGCACAGACCACATTCTGATGTGCATCACTCAATTTCAGTCCCTCCTGATTGACTTTGACCTTCTCTAATGGCATATCCTAAAGTAACATTAAAAATCAGTGGTGATAAAGCATCTGCTTTTTGCAGGCCATTCTAATTAAGAAATCTATCAGACAAATGTTTGCCTATCCCGACTTTACTGCAAGTTAAATTTTAACACATTTTGTTACCTAACTAGTCTGTTGGGGACACCAGACTGAATGAGACATACGGTGTATTGAAATATGAACTGTTGTACACCCCACAGTATTACCATTTTTATCTCAAATACTTGCCACATGCAGGAAGTCTACCCATTTGATCTATCACTTCAAAGTTCATCCTGATGATTCCAGTAATTTCATATGCATATGAAGTTAATGTTGACAGAGGGATGTTGGATGAAATTTAGTAGTTTATCACAGTTATTACACCTCAATAATTACCACAATCTGTATTATCACCCTTCTGATATATGGGTACACTGACTGACTGCTTCCAGGGTTGAGGCAATTCCTTCATATTCCATACAGCATTAATAAGCTTATGGAGGTCAGAAACTATTGCCCCACCTTCCGCTCCTGTTGCTGCAGTCACTGTTTTCAGTACTCACTTGTCATCTGTAGCATCCTGCTGTGACGTGTCACTGGGGGATGTAATGACACTAGTCGAACTGGAGCTGCTGCCCTGTCCCCCTGAACCTCCACCACTACCAGTGCCCGTTTCTGCAGTGACCATAGCATGTTTGTTTTGTTCCAGGATTTCCTTCTTCCGCTATGTAAGAAACCAAAATCAGTTGAAGCGGAAGTTGGAAGTGTTCTGGGATGTAATTTGTTGTGTGATAGGTACTTATCAGAGATACATTAATGGTAGCAGTCTGCTACAAGGTATTGCTACCTGGTAGTCATCAGAGATACATTAATGGTAGCAGTCTACTACAAGATACCAAAGCAACAGCCAGTATAACTCACTCGGTATTATGATTAGTCTACAGGTGGGAAAAGCAAGGAATCATTATTTAACTCCCAGCAGGGCAAACATCATTCTCTTCTCAAAAACATCCAAACTGGCACTGGGACCCACCCAGCCTCTTATTTTATAGATACCAGGGGCTCTTTCCTGGCAGCAAAGCATTCATAGCATGAAGCTGACCACTCGGGTCCTCCTAGTGCCATGGCCAATAATGAGTGCAGCTCTATCTGAACTGTCTCCCATATGCCTATATGGCATGGAGAGGGGCAACTGTACCTTTACATACTGAAGCACGTGGTGCCATATCCCAGAAGGCCATTCTTCATATTCACTGCTATATAAACCCCAACTCATATATAGACCTTAAGATGCCTATAATACTGCTGAAAAGTACTTCCAAGTTATCAGCTTCATTTTGAAACTGCTTAACCTCTGAAGGAGGTGTATAAATGATAGACTTGTAGTGTGGACTGTTGCCAAGAATGTGACCGAACTTTGGATATCCTGTACCAGTGTTTTATTACTTATAGGCATATGTATGAGGCAGTAAGTGGATAGTTTTACATCCCCTATATGCAATGTGAAACTGTGACCTCCCCAAATGCATTCTGTGACCTTATAAAAAATCCCCACCACTGAACTGTCATTATTGTTTGCTAGCAAGTCATAATGTTTGTGTCAAATGTTGATTCCTCACTGTCAATGGCTATAGCAAAACTTTTGGTGCTGCATTTTGTTGAAGGACTGTTCCAACACATGCACACGCACACACACACACACACACACAGATCTTTCCCTATCAAAATTTAGATTCTCATAGTGGTTGTGCCGAAGATTCAGATGTTCTGGAATGGTGTGGTGGGTCAACTGGTAACTTACTGACATGCTGAAGGAACATTATGCAGCGTGCCTGGTGACAGCATCACAGCCCATAACAAGTTAATCTTCTGAGCCTGGAGCCAACATAAATTAACATTCAAGGGCTTATGTCATCTGACTTGGGCATTACAGATTATTAAGGTCAGAATAGGTTTACAAGCTGTTAATTTTGTCATTTTGAGTGTGGATGGATAGTACTGATTGAAGATTTATATGGAACAATATGTATCTGTTTTAAAAAGCACAATACATACAAGTAAATTACCTGAATGTCTGAGAACTGTGCTCTTTTGGCTTATTATGCAGTGAGAAGTGGTAATTTCTTGCCGATGTTTCGGGACAACTGTTGGTGGTGGGACTAGTAGGTTGTCCCAGAACATCGGTAAGAAATTGCCACTTCTCACTGCATCATAACCCATAAGAGTGATTTCTCATCTAGTTTTTGGCAGAAGCCTGAAATCACCCATACCTGTATATCTATCCGGTCAAATTCATGGAAGAGCTGGCGGTAGAGCAAATTACGCCTTGTAATATCATCATCAGGTGGCAGTTGTTTGCGAACCAGTCGTGGATTGACCTTATAAACCAGTGTGAGAATTCGTTCCGCCACTTTGCGTACTGCCTCTGCTGGGTGATGCAACCCTGATGACCCAAATTCTGACAACACACGGCATGTCAGACCACTGGAACAAGAGCATCCTAAAGCTAATTCATATACAGGACTGCTGTATTATGCTGTGGTTAGCTGGAAAAAGTGGAAGTGTTTCGTGCCACTTCATGTTTCCTTCATACCATTAATAGACTCCAAGTTCACATATACAGGGATATGCACCAGCTGTGTCCTTTCTGTGGCAGTCCACAAGCTGAATTGTTTTGAACAACACAACATACATTGTCCACAGACTGTCTGTTGACCATGTCTCAGTAGACATGTTAGGGCCATGCAGTGACTGTGCTATGCTGTATCTGACCATGGCCATGATTGGTCATCATTCTAGTGGTCACCGATTGGTCACATATGTGTGAATCAAGTGCTGTCTCTTGGTTATTCAAGTAGAAAAGTACACTCCAGATTTTTAGTGACATGACACCAGTTGGCGCCAAGTGCTGTGATGTGCACTAGTGCAATGCTGTTCATACTATGTATGTTACTTCAGCAAATAGTGAATTATAGCGTGGTAACTGGGCATACGTTGATACTGCACACAGTATTGCTAGTGTTAAAGTACTGTCTGTCTACATTATGTGTACTTCTGTCATATTATGTTAGATTATGTACAGCCTGTTTAGGTCTGCTGTATTAGATTAGATCATCTACAGCCTGTGTAGTTCTGCCATGTTATGTTAGATTGTCTACAGCCTGTGTAGTTCTGCTATATTTTATGGAATTATCTTTTAAATGGCACAGTTTTTAGGGAAAAATGCATATGACATGAAATGTGTGTTCTCATACACCTTTCATCTGAAACTTTTCTTAACCCAAGAAGAATTCAGCAAAATATTACCATAAATTTCTGTATGTCTTCGTGTGAAGTGCCTGTTTAGCCCAAGGACACAAATATTTCAAAAGTTCAGGATCCATTCAAAATTCTAGGCATCAGAAAGGTGAAGTGAAGTGAGTTTTATAGTGAGGACTCCCAAATATTAGGTGTCACCATTCAAAATTTAGTTGCCATGGTGACCTGGCACCCAGGGTTTGTGCACTCCTGATTTAACCAACATGATTTATCTCGACAGATTTCATTGTACATCCCCAACATAAAATATTTCGAAAATCCGACATTGTGTGCATTTGTAGGTTTGCATCGTGGTAATACAGACATTATGAACCTCATTAATGGTCACCTATCATAACTTTGCGTAAGTGCCCAAGATGTAACTCTCCTGTTTCCTACTGCTATTTGTAATATACAGCACCCAAAGATACTATGAAGCTCAGTCTACACTCTTGCCTATGTGTATGGCAACTGCAGTTGGTCAAGGAATGTTCAAGTATTGTGGTGGAGATTTTGGATGTGATTTCAGGTGTTCATTCTTAGTTTATTTTAATTACATCCCTACATTTCTTCTTTACAGAAAGATCTAGCCACAGTATATTGTGATGCTGATAGGGAATATAAGCATTATCGCAGCAAAGAACTGATAATCTGGTCATCATGAATAAATCTGTTGGCATGCTGTTGTCCAGTATGTTGCACTTTACATCACTTTAAATTGCAGAAACTGTTGATCTTTTTGTCATCACTTCTGATTAGCATTTCAGCAGCATGTTTGCTTCTCTTGTCATCGCACTTAATGTGTATATTGTACTAGCTGACATACCCTTTCTCCATATCTTCAACTTTACCCACTGACCTGTATTTGTCATTTCCTGGTAGCAACTGCTGATTCTTAAGACTGAAGTTATTGTTATCTGAGTTTCTGGGTGCAAGAATGGCCCACTCACAAAGCCCGCTGTGGTCCATGGAATGATGCTGTATGTTTGGGAAAACTCATGTTTTTTAATTCCTACATTCTTGTTACAATACAACAGAGTGTGTTTTGAGGTTTGATAAGGCAATTGAATAGGTTAACTGGTAGTTTTGCTTTACCAAGAATCAGTAAATTTTGTACAAATGGCCCAACAGACATCACCTTGTAAATGAATCTGCATGTTGGTTGTGAGTTTTAATTTTGTTACAGACTTCTAACCACTGTAGTACTGACAAAGTCCTTGATGCTGCTGGGTCAGTAACAGGCACAGTACCATCTGCCACACTCTTGTGGCACATGTGTGATCAACTAAGTGACCAACCAACAGACCAGACTTACATTTACAGAGGTAGAGATGGTCATCTTGCTTGTTCAGCAGAATCAGGTCCTGTGCATGTGTTCTTACCTCTGCTTGTCGGTTGAGATGCCATGGCTGAGAACAAGTTGTTCGACCATTTCGAGCCGACTCAGAGCTAGCCTGGGGTGGGTGCTACTAGTTAGTGGGCGACTGAGGTGCACTGGAATTATGTGGAGGTCTCTGTAACAAAATTATGCTGTTATATAGCGTGTCTTCAGGAATGAAACAGAATTAGTTCTGCCAGTTATCATTTCACTAGTGCTTCATGACAACCTGTCATCAGGGACTGGTACATTAGGCTCATTTGAGGTCTTGGTGCCAAAGGACTGTGTTTCAACTCACTGCATGGCAGACGTGACAGGCCACAGTACCAGGGGGCTCATTCTGATGACATAATGATGATATATGGGAAGCTGTTTTACACCCCCCTTTATGATATTGTTAGCCATTAACTGCTGCTGTAGTTTAACCAGCAACTTTGTTGCCGCATTTGTGGTAGCATTGCCACACATGCTGTAACGTATCTGTTGCATTACAATTACACTTGTGGGTGTGTTTTTTATATTTTCACATTATTTATGTACAAAATATAAATTGTTATTTTTACCTGACTTCCCGACAGTCAGCCATACTGAGAATTGTGTGGACAGCCATGTTATGTATCCTGGGTGTTGGGTCTCCTGACTTGGACAGAAGTTCTGGAAGTAGACGGTCCACGCTGCGGGCTACTTCTGCAGGGGTCACCCTGTCAAAAGGACATCATCATGTCTCCTGAGTCTGTTCGTCCTGGGATGGGAGTTTTATGGGGATTCAAGTCTTCTGAGATGCGACACTGAGTAGTTCCTGACATTTTGAAAGGACTGTGGTCGTGTCAAAATGTCACAAGTCAGAGTAACATCCCAGAAGACTTTAATCTAAAAGCATCTTTTGAGATGTATTTTGTTAGAGCCTGCAAGTGTTTGACGTGACTGTACCTGGCTGGCACAAACTCGGCAAAGAAGAGCCTAATGGCTTCAGCTGCGAGGCTGTAGACTGCATACACTTTGTCCCTGAGTGCTCTGTGCAGCAGGAAGATGGAAGCACGAGCAATCTTGTTGGGCGAGTTGTGCTGTTGATCCAAATTGCTGTCCCCTGATACTAAAGCACGTAGCTCTTCTTTGAGCAAGCGGAGACCTTCCTCCTTGTCTGAATACTGCTTTGAATAGAACTTCTCTACCTGGAAGCAGTTTTGTGTACCATACTTATTGGTAGTAATACTGCCCGCTATTCCAAAGATTAAGAAGCATATGCTGCCTGTTTGTTTTGTATGCTTGTGAAATATGATTTCTTGCCATTAAGAAGGAACATTGAAAAAAATTTGCAGTTTAATGGATACAGATTCTGTTGTATATTTTTAAGGTGCTTTTATTGAGTTACAGGCTGACAGTGGCCATATCAGTGTGTCTGAAAAGGGGTTGAATGGAGGTACCTGAAGTTACCGTCTTACAGTGGCCAGATCAGTGTGTCTGAAAATGGAGTGAATGGAGATACCTTAGGCCTTGTAGGGGTATGTGTGAAATGTATTTCATGCATCTGCAAAAACAGGAAGGAGCGTAAATTGAACATCCTGGCAACATTCTATTGTATACATATGAGTTTTTACTGTGGATGCGGTAAGAGAAGTTTGTTTGGAGTGGAAAAATGCCTGTGTGTTGTTGCACTGTAACATACTTGTACTATCTGGGACCAAAATTGAGACACCACTCATTGAAAAGGGGTACAAAGGGATACATGAAGTCTCAAGGGGGACGTTAAAGTTTACCCTGAGAAGGAGTGTTACATTGACTGCAAGAGGTTTAGACCAGTGAAGCAGTTCTGTGGCACATCTCCATTTGGCATAAAGTAAATCAAACAATACACATCGTACTCACCAAATCGGTGCCGAACACAGCTATTGGCAGAACTGCTTGCTTTTTCTCTCGTTCTGTCAGTCGAGACTGGGTTGTTTCAGGAGTTGTGTCATGTGTGTTGGTGTGGCAGCTGAAATGTGATGTTTGTACACTTGTAGCACAGATGCAAGAGTTTCAGAGATTATATTTCTGTTACATCATAAGAGTTCATCTATAGCTGCATTGTTTGTTGAGATGAAAGATGGAAGGATCTATGGGATGACAGTATACCTACAAGTTTTCCAGTTGTGATAAAATACATACTGTATTCAAATGTAAGCCAGACTTTTTTCAGTTGTTCATTGTCCAAAAATGCCTATGAATTTAACTTCAGTGTTATTCATAGGAGGTGTAAAGCAGGTAACGTTGTATGCTGTTGGAGTGCATACAACATATTTTACCATGAGAGAGCAGTGCACACACATTCTAAACATCCTACATGTACTGTTAGTTGAGTTTTTATGCTTCACATTGTTGCCATACATAGGTCAATGTAGCTGAATTTTAAGCTATGTAGCTGGCAGCAGAATGACTTTAGCTGATGAATAAGAAATACTGCAGTACACAGACCATAACAGAAAGTTGTAGATGCAGCTGGATTTCAGAACATGTAGCTGCATTGCAAAAGTGCTGAGAGCAATAGTTTTTTGTGTATGTAAGAGTCATGGGTTGGTTCTTCTTACCAATGAGTACACATGGTCTTATTATACTAACTAGAATTGTGGACCTTAATAACCTGAGTCTCAGACAGGCTATAGTGTGTGCAGAGCTGACTTACATGGGCTGTAATTAGAGAAATGTGGCAGAGAAGATATACGAGGTCTGTTAGAAAAGTATCCGACCATATTTTTTTTATGCGAACACCTGATGGATTATAATCTAGCGCGCTTGCATGAGCCGACCTTGAACCTTAGTGCGCATGCGTGAATTTTTTCCCGCCTGTCGATAGCGTCAGTTGCTGGCAAGC
>Ga0123357_10004240_pt1 | contig 16744 bp, 9 predicted proteins | sample TergutEmb28metaG_FD_89873 | JGI IMG/M metagenome (GOLD analysis project Ga0123357, IMG submission 89873) | Embiratermes neotenicus P4 segment gut microbial communities from Petit-Saut dam, French Guiana - Emb289 P4 | ecosystem: Host-associated > Arthropoda: Insects > Digestive system > Gut ... | reverse complement strand
GGTCAAGAAAGAGTAGAGCTATACCTCTACTCCCCCTATGGACCGTACGGCCTGTACAGAGCCTCAGTGCCTGTACAAGGGTGCACTTTACTTTTTTAATTTTTTATAAGCTATAAAAAAATTTGGATATCTTTTTAGCAGTAACACGCAGTTTAATTCAGTGACACCTGCTAGCGGTCAGTTACACAAAGGTAGCGGTCAGTTACACAAAGGTAGCGGTACTTCTGGCCTGCCAGTTTGCATTTGCTAGCTAATTAGGTAAATATCTTTTTATAACAAATCAGGTGGCCCGCATCCCAGGTCAAGAGGGCCACACCTGGCCTTCGGTTCGCATGTTGGACGCCCTGGCCTAGCAGAATGTGTGTGTGAAAAAGACATTGCGTGGGATCATCACCAGTGACTCTCAGTTGTTAAGGAGGTTAGTGTTATTTCGCTTCCTTTCCACAGTTAAATGTTACGCGACTTTTCCTATCGGAATACGGAGAGAGTGAGGTGATGAGATTGTGACCTTATAGGTTGGAACACCGTGCAGTTTTGTAATTCATGCCAGCATTTGGAAGTAACATGCTGTCGCCATGTTATGGGGTGATATCTGAAAAGAGAGGCAGTATGTTTCTCCGAAAAGTTGGTATCCCCTGACAAGAACACAGAATGTCACAATGATAGTCACCGACAAGAATACAAGATATTTCAATGACATTCACTGACAAGAACACAGAGTGTGACAGTGATATTCACTGACAATAATACAGGATGTGACAGTGACATTCACTGACAATAATACAGAGTGTGACAGTGATATTCACTGACAATAATACAGGGTGTGATAGTGATATTCACTGACAAGAATACAGGGTGTGAAGTGACATTCACTGACAATAATACAGGGTGTGACAGTGATATTCACTGACAAGAATACAGAGTGTGACAGTGATATTCACTGACAATAATACAGGGTGTGGCAGTGATATTCATTGCCAACAATACAGGGTGTGACAGTGATATTCACTGACAAGAATACAGAGTTGACAGTGATATTCACTGACAATAATACAGGGTGTGGCAGTGATATTCACTGCCAACAACACAGGGTTTGACAGTGATATTCACTGATAAGAATACAGGGCGTCACAGCCCAGAAGACCACAGTTTCAGTATTCCGTAACATGACAACCTGAATCTTACTGAAAGTATGATGAAGACGATACAGAATGGGGTTGCACAAAGTTCTTTTTCCACCCTAGTCCAATCTTATACTTTCGGCTCCCCAACCCAGCGATCGACATCACTTACTGAAGATTGCACACTTACAGAGTAAACGTAAAAATAGACCTTCTGTCAAGAATGGCGGGTGCAGACATCATATTACTTTACTCCTGCTTCCTGCCCTGTAGTGTTACAGATCTGGGTTTTTTTTTTTACACGGATGAATTTCAATTTATATGAGATCTTAGGTTTTCGCCGTGGTAATTAGCATGTTAGATGTTCTCTGTAATGTGACATCCTATAATTTAATAGGTTACGAAACTGAGGAGAAAACGTTTCCTTTATCATCATGGGCAGATAGTAATCTGCCTTGAAGAGAGAAGCAGCACGTTTCTCCCAAACTTTGACATTTTCGTAACAAACTACACGGCGTCACATCCCGTAAGACCATAATCTTTATTTACGTATTATGGCCTCGTGTACCTTGTATTATAAAAAAGACGGTTGCCTGGATTTAATGATTTCTTCAGATATAAAATTTACTTCTGCACACCACGTGTACGAGTGTAGAAGCTTAAAATGTGTATGTAAGATAACTTATGCACAAAAACACGTGTTTTAAGTGCTGTTGTTATACACAAAACTTCCAGCATTAAAATGAAATATTTTTGTTACCAAAGACACCGCCAAGTCAACACAGAACTGTGGTTCTAAAAAGCCCGACATTAATATAAACTCATGTACTGGTTGGAACCCATGAAGTTCCTTTCCTTGTATGGAAATCAGGTGTGAAAACGGAATATGCAACCGCAGAATTTTTGTGGCTCACCATCAGTCACAGACCGCATTAGACCCTTTAGGGGAAGACGTCTCAACAGGCTGCCGCTAGACTTCACTTACTTACAATTCTGTTACGTAAGTAATAAAGAAATTAAAGGAAATTTTTATATATGTTTTGACAAAATAATCACACACGTCAGACAGTGCCTGTTTATCAATGTGATCGCCATACTTTTTAATACACTTACTCTACCGGTTAATAAATTTTCTGATTTTATAAAAACATGAGTTTTTTTTAACAGGCATTACGGTAAATTTACTTTCGCAAATCTTGTTCATTTCAGTTTGCGGATTCTGAGGTTGTCTCGAGCACTCTGGTGAATCTGGTTTTTAACCCTACCACACGATATATTCCACGACCGCTCAGAACGCTCACCATAAATACTATCTGGTCTTTAACCCTACCACACGATACAATCCACGACCGCTCAGAACGCTCATCATAAATAGAATCTTGTCGAAATTTCAATCTGAATAAACATTTTAAAAATCTTCCCTCGAATCATGCAATACGAATTATGAATGGGGATTTAGTTGTGTTCTTAGTATTTTAGGAAATTCTAGGACAGTAAAAACTTAACTTCGAGAAGGACATTGCAGTTTCCTTTCACACCCTTTTCTCAGTGTTCTTCTCATTCACTGCAATATTACCTGTACAGTCAAAAGAGGGCCATTCAATAACCCAAAGAATTGATACATGAATAGTTTCTTAGTTGGTTTAAGGGTGTTCCTTTCTCTACAGCATCGAACGGCATATAAAGATGATGAATGGTAGGGACATTATGGTTTGGTAGAGCTGTGGGCAGAGCCTATTTAAAGGCACTATCTTACATTTACAATAAGAATGCTAGACGTCGTTCACAATAGCTTTGCAACTCGGCCGAAAGTACGCTCTGACCGTAAGTATGGTATTCGCAATCAAATTACTAATAAAACTAGCAATGCAAAGATGATTAAAAATTTTTGGTTAATAGGGAAAATTTTAAAGTTTCAGTTTATTGATATTACTTTGGTGTAAATGTGGACAGAGAGAAATTGTTAAGTGTATGGGGTGAACAAACATATTGTTTATGTGATTTATATCAAATGTGTAGAAGTACTTCACTTCTGAAAGTATGATAAATGGGTAATAAGTATGAAGAGTCGTGAATTTTTATCTGTATTGGCAGAAGTTGTATGTTTTTCATACTGTGTATGAATCATAATTATTATATATGTTTTATACTGTATATGAATTGCATTAGCTAAATAATTGTTTTATACTGTATATGAATTGCATTAGCTAAATAGACTTATAGAAACTTAGTATAAGATATGATTGGTGTATCCTATACACATTGTTGTCAAAAGCATTAAATAAAATGAAATTGAAATTGAAACCTTGTAGTTGGCAGTCGTCGTGTTGGAAGAATCGAATGTCTCCGCCTCCAAGTTCTGCCCTGAATCCAAAATTTCTGCTACTTATGACCTGAAGATTGAAGCGCAGAACCCTCCGAACGATGGCAGTCATCTTCGATTCAAAACGTTGTATACACCGAAAGGTCACAATCGAAATTTTCACCACCTTGGAAACCGCAGATGTCATTTTCGATTTGCATTCGTTAAATACGCTTCAAGCTAATCTGAGAGAGCGATAGATGGCTTTAATGAAATTATTTGCAAAAACGAACCAAAAGGCGCAACACAGAATCGGAATAATATTATTGATGCAGTTTGTTATCTGATAGTTTCATTAAATATGCGGAAGTGCAGCATTAAAATTTCTTTGTGGAATTAAGCAAAGGTTTAACGCTCTAACTTCCCGTTGTTCATGACAATCTAATAACGTAATTGTTTAAATAAATATACATAGAGATAGAAATAAATTTTTGATGGTGGAAGAATAAACTGGCTGCATAGAAATTAAAAGTAATCAGTCAGTTACAGAAGGGCATAATAGAAAATGATAAAAAATAGGAAAAGATGGAAACACGTCTAACTAGACTAAGGAAACGCTTAATATTTATGATATATCAACTCTCAGTTATGCTTAAAAGAAAGTAATTTAACAGCCAGTACTGTAACGACTGTGGGCCGGGTAGCTCAGTCAGTATAACAACTGACTACGGCTGGATGGTCCGGGATCGAATCCCAGTGAGGACGAGATTTTCCGCCCGTCCAGACCGGCTCTGAGGCCCACCCAGCCTCCTGTAAAATGGGTACCGGGTCTTTTCCGGAGGTAAAGTGCGGCCGGGGCGTGCTGCTGACCGCTCACCCCCTTCTAGTGCCGCAGTCATGGAAGAGTAGAGCTATGCCTCTACCCACCCTCTGGGCCACACCGGGCCTGTAACTGGAACACTTTACCTTTGCCTTTACTCCAATGACTTCGTTACTCATGACAAAACTATTAAACCCTGATGACAGAAGTCGTGCACTGTTGCTTGGACATCACATGAACTCCCTAGAGGACGGTTCAGTTTCAAATCATTTTAAAAAAAGCTGTGCAAAAAGTAGTGTATGGTCTTGTGGACTACATTCATGTAGTTCAAATTAGTTTCCGGAGGCAGTACATATTTTAGCACAGTACAGGAGAAACGAGTTCTATAAAAGGCGGGGAATATTATGAAGAGCCCAGCAACTATCAGCTTTTCAATAAAGAGTCTGTTCTGTTCTGTTCTTTATCTACTTGGTTAATTCACGCAATTTATTCACTTACCCAACAAACGGACAAGTCCAAGGGTCAGATTATCGTAAAACGTTTCCTCTGACACAACATCCGCCACAAGCGACATTCTACCGGCCGTAACGATTCAACAAGTTCGCGTCTCCATAGTTACGGACAGTACCAACAGGAACGCAAGCACTCATCGTCCTTACCAAGAGTAAATTCATACATTGCAATTGACAGATTGTAAATACAATACAGAATCTTCTTCTTTTTCCACAAAGAGCTGAGAAAGTTGTTTCGATATAACAATACATAAAACTTGCTGTCCCCATCTACTAGTAGTTTTTCCTGTTCTCCCTTTTCCTCTCGCAAGAGGTTCATGGGTGATTTAGGAATGCTGTCTGCTTATATTTGCTGTGTGTCCTCTCGCACGAGGTACATATGTGATTTAGGAATGCTGTCTGCTTATATTTGCTGTGTGTCCTCTCTCATGAGGTGCATATGTGATTTAGGAATGCTGTCTGCTTTTATTTGCTCTGCGTATTAACTCCAGTCTAGCTGCTAGTATACCTTGTTCCGTCCATTAATGTTATAGTTTGCGTTCTATTTATAACTTCTCATTCGTTTTTCATTTAGGCTACGCAATGAAATATATGCGTAACCCTACTTTTTATTTATTACGCCTTTCCTACAACACTTATTGGTTACAGGACATTTAGCAAAATTATCAGGAGCATGTATCATGCACTTAAACATATTACGTACAAGCTCTGATTATAATCAAAGCTGGTAATGTATTATCACAGACAGCCAAAAGTAGATGTTTTTGACAAAGTCTTCATTCGCAAATTTTACGTTTCAAAGTCGGGATCGTCGACTTCGGCTTCAGCTAATAAAATAAAGCCCAGACATATTTAATGGTTCTTTATTTAAAGAGATTTTTGAGAATAGTTTGTAAGTTCCTCGTAAAGAAAGGCAGATTTGAATTTAAATCCCTATATGTAGTGTACTTGTTTTCGTGCCATTTAATTCTAATATCAGCCTGACACTACCTACACTTTATGTTCACATACAGTGGAACTTACTTAGGTTCCCAGAAATCATCATGTGGAGCAGCTGTATTAATACTGCGTCTACATATTTACTCTGAAATAATGTCGTTAATATGGTGGACACTGAGCGTTATACTGTAAATGAAGTATGACTTCAGAAAGTTTACAGCCCATTGCCAACAACACAGTTACACTTCTAACAAATCATTTACATATTCAGTGAGTTAGCGTAAAAGTCAATGAGGTATGGAATATTACAAAGGACGCATTTGAAAGAAAAAAAAAGCGTGTAGACCTACTCCAAACTGCGAGTATTGTCTCCTGTTACAATGCACAGGTTTGTTGTTATGTCACCAAAATATACGACTTTACAACTGAAGCCAAAATTTATAGTAATAACTGAGCACTTAAACTAGACAAAAATCGGTACCTTGTGTTCCCTAATATCAGTGGTCAGTATATGAAATGAAAATAAATAACAATTGTAAGAAAAAATTTTCAACAAAGACTCCGTCTAACAGGAAACAAACTCTCGACCCTTCCGTTATCAGTTTTATAACAGATGCACGCTAACAAAAAAAAGCCTTCAACAGCTGAACTGTATTCTGTGAAACAACTGTATCTGGAATTTCCTTGCAATTATGACACGGAACTAACAAAGTAATCAGAGATGAACTAGAATATGTACTCGAATCTAGCCCGCAGAGCAGGTTCTTCTCCTTTCATATGTCTGTATTTGCTTTTTAAGACTGAATCGAAAAAGTTATAAGTACGTGCTAATCCATGTCAAGGGGCCATAAACTCAAAGGAGAAAGCTGCTAGTTGGAAGATTATCTTGTGCCGGTTAGACCATCTCCTTCTGGCATTCTATGAGAAGTCAAAAGATATCTTGCCGACATTCGAGGGCGTGGCTAGTGGAACACAACCGATTTCAAGTTAGTAATTTTAAAGGTACGATTGCCAACACATTGCGAATTTTAGACAGATTTTTAAATTTAAAAATGTTATTGCATAAAAGTAAAAATTTGGGAGGAATAAGTACTTTTTATTTTATTAACTTGGTATTCACTTATTGCGCCCACGACATATATTTAATAGTAAGCTAGAGGTATGCAGTCTATCAAACCGAAATACACCGACCCCGGTGTTTATGCGGTCTAAGGCGTAAGTGTTCCCTTTACATGTAGTGCAGACAGCGTTACCTGCGACAAGCCGATCTCTCGTCCAGATGAATCATATCATGTGTGTATGTGTATATGTGTGTGTGTTTGTGTGTGTGTGTGTGTGTGTGGGTGGGTGGGTGGGTGGGTGGGGTGTGTCTAATTGTGTGTGATCTAGAGACCTCAACAATGAGGTGGGCTAGGTCCGAATTTGGCCTTTGAGCCAGAGAAAAATTTAATTTAAATAATACATTATGAAAACTAATACAAAAATTCTTGTTACAAATCACGAACTACTGAAACTATATTAAGGTAAATATAAGTTAACACAATTAAATTCAAGAGGTATTTATTAACGTGCAAACTTAAAAGCACGCGTACCAATAATAATAATAATAATAATAATAAATGTTAAAGCGGCCAAAGCGTGAAGCTGACGCTCCCAACCATCCATTTCCGAGATCAAGAATGACTGGTTTTTCCCATACGCCTTCCTGGCGTGGTGTTTAAACAGCTTTACATTGTCACACTTCTACAATAGTTAGTTTAATTTCGGTCAGAGTTACCAGAAACCTATTAAAAATAAAACCGAGAAGAAACACCTCCCATTGTGTTGAATTATATTTTGTCTACTTCAACCAGAACTGTAGCGGTGACCTCTCGTGACCTTGCAATTACGCTACTCCTCATGTCTTGATCTAGAACGCGAGATAAGAGTTAAAAGGGGCTTACTTAATTGTATGATATTCCAGTTTACTTGAAACTAGATTACTAATTAGTTTCCAGCACAACACACAGTAAGAGGGACGAGGGCATGGTGCCACCGCCCGCCCACTCTCAGTCCACCAGGCAAACATTGGCACATGCATATGAAGATGACTCTTCAAGAAATGTCCCTGTAGCTCAGCAAGAACAAACACGCCTTGCGGTTATGTCGAGTTTACCGTTCCTCGACATCAGTGGCGGAACATTTTACTGCAGCACTATGTAAAAACAACAGACCGGGCGTCACTTTACAATTGAGTCATTCTTTTGTTTGTCACCTTACTTTATTTATTTGTTCTTTTATGTAGGTTATTTTCAAAAGTGTAACGCCGAAAAAAAAATGTTCAAGAGCCCGTCTCACAAACGGAATACCTGAAACAGGTATAGTTTTCAATTCAGTTTCTCAAACCAACCTTACAAACACTGAAAAATGAACACAATATGTATACAGTCTCCTACCTGTTCGGCACTTCTTGAGTTCCATCGTCAGGGGTCCTTATATCGGTTAAAGTTGTGCCCTTTGAATTGGTCCGTGATGTGAGGCACCTCCACTCACAAACACAGTCATTCACAAACACAGTCACTCACTAAAACACTCACTCACTAACACAATCAATCACTAACACATTCACTCACTAGCAAGTCACTCACAAGCACAATCAATCACTAACATAGGCACTCACTAACACAGTCACTAACTAGCACAGTCACTAACACAGTCACTCACTAGTGCATTCACTCATTAGCAAGTCACTCACTAGCACAATAAATCACTAACACTGTCACTCACTAGCGCAGTCACTCACTAGCACAGTTACGAACACACACACTCACTAACACGGTCATTAACACAGTCACTCACTAACACGGTCATTTACTAGCGCAGTTACTCTCTAACACACATATTAAAATTGGATTAAAACACAAGAAACGCCACATCATGGAATGCTGAAATGTTAAAACAGCAACTTCAGCATTTTTAGGGTTCCATTTAGGCTTTAGCTAGGGGCTCCACAGTCTTCACTAGGTGGTAACTGAATGTCTAGAAGCCAACTCGGAACCCAAATATAGATGGAGTCCTGTGGTGTGACGTGTGTGTCTATGTGTGCACTCCGAGTGGAGTATTGTTGTATAAGCATTGCTTCAAACAATATCTGTCACCTCCACTTGACAAACATGAAGAGGTCCGTCTGATATATATATATATATATATATATATATATATATGTGTGTGTGTGTGTGTTTGTGTGTGTGTGTGTGTTATTGTTCGTTATATTCCCCGGAGACCTCCACTATTCCGTCTAAACTTTGCAACGCTGCTATGATGAGACAAATGTTCTATTCCAAACGTCGGATAACCTACACGACTCAAAGAATAACTCTTTACTTGTACTGGGTCGAGCTACCTGCAGTCCTCTCAGCATGTCCGTGCAGTGGAAAACAAAAAAAAAGTCAAAGCTTCTGAACTTACACGAAGAATAACGTGTCTACTTCACTACAACTGAGCACACAATGGAATTCGTGAGAAACCGAGTGGACATAGTGCAGTATCCAAATAGTCACTGTGGTGCTCTGGAAGGCTGTGTGATAACAGTTTACGGTAAACGGACAGGTTTTCTTGTACACAGCATGAAGAAATACGGGGGGGAATAATTGTATAGCGCCTCTCATTCTTAACGACGGCGTTAGATGGAGTGAGTGCTTAACTTCACGCTTCGGTCGCTTTATACCATTGAAAAGAAGACTGGAGGTGTCCCAAAGTTCGTCTGGATGTTTTGGAGAAGAGAGAAATCTTCTGCCGATAAAGGAATTCAAACACCGGACCATGCAGCACGTAGCCTAGTCGCTATAAAGACTTTGTTACTCTGGCTCTCTTGGAATGCTGTTATGTAACTGTACAATAATAGGCATGTTTACAAGAACAACATAAGTCTATGAAGATTCTATCATAAATCTTCCTGTCGGTAAATCTATACGTGCCATAGTTTCACGGTATTAGAGATGTCTAGCTGGTAACTGATTTTGGAAGGTACACGCCCAGTAACATTTGCTGAGGTTTCTAGAACACACACACACACACACACACCAGGCATGACTCCACTGAACGAGTAATCAGCTCGTCACAGAGGCCGCTACCTATACTACACAGAACAAACAATTGACGAAGGTCAGTGCCTTCAGCGGGATTCGAACCTGCAATCCTACCAATCGAGCACGGCAGATCTACATCTTAAGACTGCACGGCCACCGGGATCGGCAAAGAAAATTGTTTAAGAGCATCGAAACATGTAGCCAATTTGTCCCGCATAAGTAGCAGAGACTACAATACCGTCATTAATAAAACGCTGGTGGTTTTGTTGCTGTAATAAGTGCCTCCTTGAAACACGGTACATGAGAGGGCACAACTGTATACGAATTCTTGATTGCACCTTCCTTTCTAAGTTTCGCTTCACCAGTGTGTGTAATATTTAACCTTTATCGTACGTACATTTACGAAGACAGAACCCTGTCCAGAACGTGAAGAGACGATCTAAACTTTCTGTGTCTTTGCGTTAAGTCAAATCTGATGATACCAAACATTACTGACGCAGGAGCTGTGTTGTTTTCGAATGTGGATAACCCGCTGTGTAAACTCAGTGTGTGTTATCTGCGGGAAGAAGCGGAACTTAAGAGCCATATGAACACAAGAAATACAGACACCGCCTTACTTCCTGTCCCGTTACACCGTCCGTTATGCGGACATGCTGAGAGAGACGCTGTGATGGAAAATGTTCCGTGCCTGATGTAGCTACGTACTGACGTTGTGTAGCCTACATGACGGTATATACGAGGACTGAAAAAACAATGAATACATACAGTTTTAGAAAATGACAGCTTTTAAGAAAGACGGGGACCTGGAAGGATGGTTTTAAAATAGATCTTGCGTTATAACTAGGCTTCAACTGAATCAAGGTCGTAGCCTGTGTCAGGCTTTAGCACAAATGATTCTACTGCCACAGAGATAATTACTCGTAGCTGTCCAGTAACAATTTAACACGTGATTGTTCGTGGTCAGACGTAACGTAACTGTAAACAAAGATGTGAACTACCGCTGACTTATGACATACTTTTACGTGTTTGTTTTGCTCCGATGCGTACGGCAAATTCGTATAAACTTTGTAACTGCTTGCGTGACTCAGACCTTACGCATCCTGGCGCAAGACAAAGCTGTCCTTGTGATAATCGGAACATCAAGACGAGACGGCATATGGTTGAGTGGAGTTACAGCTCCATGCGTTCTTGATATCTGCACTAGGTAGCGGTGACTGGTCAGCTTCACGTACTGACAACATTTTTCGTGGCGGAATGATCCTCTGTGCCCATTCAATAGAAGACTTGTTCGGCTTCAGATTGGGTCTGGAAGATCTAAAAATGATAAAACATTCTAGCCCTGCTGCAAACTCCGATGCCTCAGTCGTCCAACCAATAGCCTATTCAATACACCAGCTAAGTTATTCCGCCTTGTTGGAAGTCTTCATATAAATGAGGAATAATATTAAAATATGTTTTGCAGTTGAAGGAATAAAAGTTTATGTGTGTATGAACTTAAGATGCGTATCGCCTGTTACGATATTTCTGCATAGAGCATTCATTAACTGCAAGATCAAACAAAGAGAGGCAATTTAGTAAACAAATATATCACTAGCAAGTGTTAGAACTTTTCAAAAAGATTCTGCAACATGTATTAATGGAATTAATTTTGGATTATTTAATGGCTGTCAATTGCTAGGATTTGGGCCGGGTAGCTCAATCGGTATAGTGACTGACTACGGGTAGGACGGTCTGGGATCGAATCCCGATGGGGACGAGATTTTCCGCCCGTCCAGACCGGCCGTGGGGCCCACCCAGCCTCCTGTACAACGGGTTTCGGGTCTGTGCCGGGAGTAGAGGCGGCCGGAGCGTGGAGCTCACCCCCATCCCATCTAGTGCCGAGGTCCTAGAAAGGGTAGAGCTAAACCTCTACTCAACCTAAGGGCCTTCGTGGCCTATAAAAAGGGTGAAATCTTACCAACCAATTGCTAGGATTTATACAGCATCTGCGACAGACAAATTAATGAGTGTGAAACACCAGTGGAATAATGCAGACGGGGTAAAAGTTAAGTACTCCGAAGGAAAAAATATCACAAAGCCACTTTGTCTGCCATAAATCCCACTCGGACTGGCCTGGAATTGAATCCGGGCCTTTTCGGTGAGTAGCCGACGACGACATACTGGAGCCGTGGCACTGCCCGAGTCAAGTGCTTGTCCAAGTAAAATGAGGTTATTTCCTGTCAGATAATGGCAGGTGTTCTCAGAATATTGAGTGAACGAAAGTGCAAATTTGCGCGTAATAGAGGCACGCTGTTAAATCCGCTGAAATAGGTTGAATATTTATTCTATGTTTTCCACTCCTATACGAAGAATATTTTACCTGAAAACTGTCATTTTTCAGTACCTGTTGGCTCGTCTATTACCCTAAAGAAGCCCACTCAAACGAAGGCCCATCCGCGCGTAGGTATAGCAGGGGGAAGTGACAAAAAATGTTTGTCAAATAAAGTACAGATCCTGAATAATATTGTCCCAAGAGGTAATGTTCTTCTTAGAAATGACAAAGGATTAAGTCCGATCGTCAAAAAAATAAGTATCTCTATAGCCGCCTCCTGTGCTTAATGAAGCAAAACGCCCCACAAATGTATAGGAGAAAGGAGCAGAGCTGGTTTGAGGCATGTCTGGGTCCAAATATATACGTTGCCAAGCCTCAGCTACACGTTTCAGGTAGCGCGCGGCACATATAGGCGTGTGAAAATTAACAGATAAATTATTATTAATGCAAAATCTAAAATGCAATCAGAAATTTCTGGGCCTCAAAACAATGAGAGCCCATATAACAGCATAGAGTGCGGCTGCCTGAAATCGGCCGTAGAATGGAATTGTAGCTCGCGGACTCTTCCGCTCCTCACTAGATAGAAGTGAATGGTTAGTTTTAGGCTCCGACAACTTTACTGTCAGGGATAAAGCCCCAGTACTTTTGGGATGGAAGGCTGGGTAGGACTCAGAGCGTGTCTGGGCTCTATGGAGAATCGGAAATCGAAAGCCGATTGGTCGGTCCTTCCGGTGTTAGCCTGGTATTCTGACGTATTTATCCGTGCTGCTGTGTACATCTAGGATAATCGACGCTTTAAATGGAAGGAAGGGATCGTACAGTGTAGAAATGACAAGGCGACAAGGCGCATGCGCGCTGACACCTTGATTGCCAACTGTAGATTCATGTCTTCATTTATTCCAATCCACAAGTTTTACTAAGCACTATATGATGAAACATACTGTCATTTTACAAAGACACTAGTAACTTTCTGCAAGCAATAACCAATGTATTGTAAACAAAAGTTTAAGTGTGGTGGCAATAATTATATTTCATCTTACCTTCTTCTGACACCTAAATATTAAAGTTCAGGCCTAGCAAAGTAAAATTATAAATTTCTCAATCACTTCCGTTTTTCCAGCTAAATGCACATAATACGTTAAGTACATATATTTATCACTAATTGCGTCCTACATGTATAGGTGTTTGTTACACCATCTTCATGGAGACCATTGGGTTTCATGCTCAAAAACTGTATGCTTTTTTGCAATGTTGCTATAAAATGTACTACATACTCTTTTTTTTTAGTTTTTAAATGTTCTTACAACGTTTAAAATCACGAGTATTTCGTCTTTCTGTACTTTCTTACTCCATGGTGCAGAGTCCTTCTTGAGAAGCTAACTGGTTTGCAGTTAGTCAAGAAATTCCCCGCATTTCACGGAAACCGAATGTTCATTACCGCACTCACAAGCGTCCGCCACCTGTCTTTCTCTATCTTTAAAATCTTAAAAACGCAAGTTAAAGATTTCACACTTGGTATCCCAGCTGATATTCAAACCGAACACCGTCCAAATAAAGAAAAGGTAAATTTTTCCTTTGTGCACGCCATGAAGACGTCTGGAGGAGTGGAGGTGAAACTTCACGCATTCTTAATCTCGGCACTAAGTGGAATTGGGTGTTCAACGTTACACTCAATCGCTTTACCCCGGGGAAAGAGTACTCGGTACTCATTAAGTTGGAGACTATGTGGGACCCCAGAGGGGTCTGGGCGGTTGGATGACGACAGAATTTTAATATGAAGTGTTACCGCTATGAACAATTTGCCGGAATTTTGAAGATGGCGAGTGAAAGAGAGAGAAGACAGACAAAAACAAGACTGACAGAGATTAGGAGGAAGTGGAAGAATTAGCAACTTTAGATGAAGCAGTTTCTTTTAGATATGAAATGTCACGAAAAGTCGGGGTAGCTCAGTGTGCACATGTAGTATAGGACACGGAGAAAATTTCTTGCGTCGATATTTTCCGACAACATTAAAAAAAAAAAAGACCGCTTATTTTGGAGTATTTAGGTGTTTCTCACCTGTTTCCGTGTGCGTCGGGCGACAGGATTTTGACAAACAGGCGTTGGTTAATTAGTACAGGGTTTACAGGAACACCAGTTCGAGAATTTCTGTTTATCAGATAGGTGAACTTGAATTACAGTGAAGTTCGAGACCGACCAATGCTGACTGGAAGACACGTGGTTTGTGACGTGTCTTGTGATACTGTTTATGCAAACCTTGCTTGGATATATGAGTTTGCAACAGAAAGAAGAGCGGGTAATTTTAAAAGGAGTTCTCGTCGCAGAAATTGATGGGATTGGCGAACATATGGGTGATAATTGATCAGATGAACTAGTGGATAGTGATGGGGCATATTCTGTGTTCCGATACGTATTGCACTACGGAAACCAATGTGCGTATAAAGGAGTGGATCTAAAAATGCATATCAAATAAAGTGCGTTGACACTAAATTTCTTCCAGACTAAATCAGAGTGGTAACTCCAATGCGAAAAGAATTATTGTGTTATGGATTATCGCTTTGAAAATTCATTCACTGAAAAAAGAATGTGGATATAAATGTCTCCAAATAAAAAATAAGGGTTTCATTGTCGAATTATATTATGTAAGCAGAAAACATTTGGATATTAAAAAAAAAAGTACGTACTGGGACAGGTTATGGAATGAACTGTACTGGGTTCGTCTGGAAGTAGAAAGAGATTTTTCTTTTCTCCACAACGCCCATACCAGTTCTGGGTCCGACCCAGCCCCCTATTCAGTGGATAAAGGTAAAGTGATCCCGTTACAGGCCCGGTCTGGCCCAGAGGGTGGGTGGGTAGAGGTGTAGCTCTACTCTTCCATGACCACGGCACTAGAAGGAGGTGAGTGGTCAGCAGCACGCCCCGGCCACACTTTACTCCCGGAAAAGACTTGGTACCCATTTTACAGGAGGCTGGGTGGACCCCAGGAGAGGTCTGGACGAGCGGAAAATCTCGTCTTCACCGGGATTCGATCCCGGATCGTCCAGCCCATAGTCAGTCACTATACTGACTGAGCTACCGGGCGCAACCTATTCAGTGGGTACGGAGGTTAAAACGGCCGAGCCATTTCCATCTAGTTTAGTGTTTAAGAATGAGTGGAGCTGCACACTCGCCAACCATACGCCTACTTGGCATGAACATGAACAACTCTTTCCTTTTATTTGTATGTTAATAACAAGGCGTACCTGAGCCTGAGGCTGTCGGCTACGCCACTGTCGAAGAGTCGATAGTTGAAGGAAGCTGGCGGAACAACTATTACTCAGAAAGAGAAGAACGAGCTTGTTTGGTTTCTTTCAGATTGCAATAGCTTAAGGCAAGGGGTCACTCGTCTCTTGGAGAATACTACGTGCACGCATCAGGTGGAGTACAGATGAAATGTAGCGCAAGTTCACAGAGAACAATCCTTAGCGTCCCAGTTCTGTTCTCTGAACCCCACCAATAGCAGTTTAACCAGCATTTGTAGTCACTGTGCAACCTGATGGCTGTCGTTTCCGCGTCAGAATTGAAAGGGACTGCGCTGCGTTGAAATTGCAGGTTAAGATACTGTGCAGATGTAATTGTGTGTAAATTAGAAGCGTTTTGTTTGTGATTGACAATGGAATAATGTATTGTTGTTAGGAGTAATGGAGTTTTGACACACCAAAGCAAACTGACTGGGATCACTCAAAGGTAAGACTAGACTAATTAATGACTGGCATTTATCGACACCGTATTAACTACAGGTTTTGCATCTGCGATATTTAGCAGATTATATAGATATATATTTTTACTGTTTAACGACTTTGCCAGGACCTCGGACAACAGAGTATTGAATTTTAAAATTGTTATGGTTTAGTAAACTAGAATGCATGTAGAAGACAGTATCTCATAATAAGGGATACTATCGCAGAACGGACTGACTATGGACGGAGGGAAAAACATGGATGCATGAAGTCACTGAGTTCGATGCCGAGTTGTGATTCGAAAGAACACCTTCCGAGTGCAAGTCAGCGGCTTTGCCGCTTGAGAAAACTGCTCTGTGATATTTAACTGCACATGTACTTAACGTGTGCGTCTTTTCTATAAGCTTCTCATGAAAAATTCAATGCGCTGTCTATTCATATACGCTCAAGTGGACCATTCCGAAATTTTCAATATGACATTTTCAGAAACGTGTTACATCGATACTTGTTTATTGTATTTAAAACCTGCTCACTGAATTTTATGTACAAACAATAAATGAAGATTAAAATTTGGTGCCAACTTTTCATCATCATCATATATCTTTCATAGAGTTGGGCCACTTGATGACCCGTTCCGGTCCCACGTAACCAGAAGTCTCTTCAAAGGTCTACCATGATTCCTTCTGCCAGTTGTGGAGTAATATTTCCTTACCCTGGGTAATCTATTTCGAGGCATTCTATTTACATATTGTATCCAGCTGTTTTCGACCTTTTACTTTTGTTTACATTATTACACTGACAGTAATTCGGACGACGGTGTATGTACCTTCTAGCATCAAGTGACACTTGGAGTGAAAATTAATAAGGACGGTGTAGAAGTCATATCTTAGTGGCGTTACTCTCCTATCATTTACCTCGAAAAACACAGAAAGCCGTTATCAGTATAGCCTATG
>Ga0123357_10004239_pt1 | contig 16745 bp, 8 predicted proteins | sample TergutEmb28metaG_FD_89873 | JGI IMG/M metagenome (GOLD analysis project Ga0123357, IMG submission 89873) | Embiratermes neotenicus P4 segment gut microbial communities from Petit-Saut dam, French Guiana - Emb289 P4 | ecosystem: Host-associated > Arthropoda: Insects > Digestive system > Gut ... | reverse complement strand
TTTTTTCCCCCCCTCCCCTCTTCAAAATGCAGTTTGTTTCATAATTCTAATGTATTTGGTTGCTGTTTTAATCAAATTTTATATACAGGTTGTGCTAAAATTTAAAAAAATAATTCTTGCGCCAAAAGGTTAAGCACCTTTTGAGTGCTGATACAAAACTGTTTTTTTTCTTCTTCTTCTTCCCCTTTATTAAATCTAACTGATTGTGGCAAATTATTAACTATTTTCCCAGTGACAAACTGTCACATCCCAGAAGATTTGAGCTGCCATATTGAATGCACTTTGTTAGTGAGCTAAATGTCTCTGTCCTGTCTCTTTTGGTCCGTAATTGTCACTTCAATTTGTTTAATATTGCCAGTCTTTATTCCCAGCATGCAGATTGCTACCACTGCAGTATCTGCAAGAAATATAATATTTTGCAGATATTTGTACTTGAAGTACAACCTGGCTTGATGGAACATCTGTATGAATTGCTGATTTTCAAAAGTGTAGGCTAATCATATATAGGGTGATATGAGCAGCTCACAGTGGTGCCTCTGAAGAGCACTGTGTGCTAGGAAGTGACGTCATGTAATCTGATGGAAATTTATTGATGTTTCGAAGGTGGAGACAGCACATGCCTCCAGAATGTCACTAAGTGACTTCCAGACTGCGTGGTGTCACATCCCAGAAGGCAGTATTTGTCTTGTGTACGGATTTCAAACTAGAAATTGGCGTTACCTTTCTTAACCTACAGGGTGATTCGCAGTAATGTTGACACATATGTGGGGGTTTTCTGCTACAGATTTTATTGACTGAAACATTTGACATTGCAACCAGGCAAATTTTGGAGCAGTGAAGGAAAGCTGCCGCCCAAAATGGTAGTTAAGCAGGCTGCAGATTTCTTCTGTGCTCCAAAATTGTCCTGGTTGCTATGTAAATGTTTCTCAATTAACACAACTGGTATGTGAAAACCCCTTTACAGGAATTAAATTTGTGTGAACTACCCTGTAATGTACAATCTTGTGTATGTAGGAAAGAATTGCAGAAACAGCACATATCACATGGCATAAGCAGGCAAACCAACCAATGTTTTTAGTTATGTGCACACTGAGTACAGTTTAATTTTGTCTCCACACTTTGAGTTTTAATTGTGTTGTGTGTGAATTGGAGAAGTCAGACGCATGCCACTAATTGATCATGTGTTCATGTCTCCTTGTGTTTAAGCACCAGTCCTTTAACTTTGTGTGTAAGTTACTGTATTCTTGTGCACACACACAGCTGTCCCATGTAGTTACTGAAGGCACCGGTGGTACAAGCAGTAGCGTAACCTGAGCAGATCTTACATTGTGTTTGCTGTATAATTAGTTGTAGTGTTTTGGACCTTATCCAGCTCAGGGAAGGGCGGAACCTAACTTGCTGGGTCTGTTTGACAGAACTCATACTTGTCACTGGAGCTTGCCTGAAGACAAACTGCAAGGCTGTGTATTGAGACTGTGCAGATGATTGATAAGGCTGCAATATTAAAACTAACTGTGATGTATCTTCATCAGAAGCATTTGGAAAATAATTACACCATAAGATTTCCCTCTGTCTGGAGACAAACAGTATCTGCTTATAGGTTCATGCCACAACTCCCATATTACATCATGACAGTGGTGGAATATAGTTTCTTTGATACAGTAGGTAAAAAATATATACGTGTGCAAAGTTCAGTACTTTAATAAGCAACATGTAACTTCTTGATAAATGTGAGTTTTAAGCCCTCTGTGTTTTCAAGCAATAAGTTTATGTTGAAAATTGATTAATATCTGAAGTCTTACTTATTTAACTTGCTAGAATTTCATACTGTGGTCATATCAGTAAGTGACAGTATATTATTCTGTGTAGTCTGTTGTACAGAATTTATTTGATTTATTATGCTTATCTTCATTTTTATGCTGGTAAATAGACTGTAAATGTCCACCGAAGGAACTACGTATAAGCATTACTGTGACAGTTCAGTGCAATGGAATTTTGAAACTACAAAAAGATGTTGCTGTGTGCTACAGGTGCATGGTGGAACCTTAGATTGACATTGGCGCTCGCATTTACATTACTTTGTCTTCCAGTATTCCTCATACAAAAAACACCAGGATTTCAATTGTTGCAGTTGTCCAGACCATAATCCTTAGTTACCATATGTGCCCTGCAAGCTTAAGCTGGTGCCATCCATTGTGGAATTGTTCAAGTGTGCACTCCAAGAGGTGTCTATAATGATGGTGCTGTAAATGATTTGATGTAGCAGTACTTCTGGTTGTGGTACTGTCAGACAGTGCAAGCCCCTGTTATTTTGTGTGTTCCAACTGCGTACCGGTGGTTATTATGGGTAGAGGATTCAAGAGGTGGTAGAAGTATTGACATCACTGGTAGAACAAATAAGATTGGATTTGCAGTAGATGAAAAAAAAAGACAATTTATGATAGTATTGCGAAAGCCACGCAGTGAAAATTAATACATAAGAACTGGTACTTTCAGTTTTGAAATACTGAATGACTGTACATATCTTGGCACAATTTGAACTAATAAAAATGAATTAAGACCAGAGGTGGAGGAAAGAATTACAAACCTGAATAGAGCATTATGCACTTCTTAATCTACTAAAGAATAAATCGTTACTCATAGCAGAAAACATAAAATTCTGTAAGACGTCAGTGAGACTCGTGGCAACATATGGAGCAGAAATTTGGGCATTGAGTAAAGAATAAAGAGTTTTAAGAAGAATGATTGGGGAGGGGGAGATTGAAGTAAATGAAAATTGGAGACAGCAATATAATAAGGAATGAATACAGCTGTTTGCAGATTTAGATACACTTTCATTTGTCAGAATACATCTGTTGGATTTGATTGGTCATGTTAATAGAATGGGTAGTACAAGAAAAGTAAGTCGAGTATTTAACAGTAATCCCCAAGGAAGTCAACTAAGAGGACGGCCAAAAAACAGTTGGTGGAATTGTTTGCAAACAAATATTAATACGTGCAAAATTACAGACTGGCAAGAGAGTTAAAAAAACAACAGCTGACTGGGAAAAGTCCAAGCAGGAAGTGAAGATCCGCATTGGACTGTAGTACCATCTAAGAAGAAGAAGAAGAAGACTGCATCCTGTTCTCAGCCCTGAGATTATGACTGAACTGCACTGGGATTTTCTGTACTCTTGTAGCAGCTTTTTTTGACTGATTATGTATTTACGTGAAGTAAACCAAACTGTACAAGGTTTTGGGTTCTGATGGTGGTGTTGCTGAAGATTCAAGACTTCAGGGAAATGATGCCCTGTCATCGGGTATTTCCTGACATTTCAAAGACACTCCTGTCCGTCTTCAAATTGGCAGCATGGTAGCACCTACTCATTCAGCAGCACGTCATCCCATCCCAGAAGACTGGCATTTTCAAACCAAATGCAGGTTGTGGTTCAGTTAAGTCCACTGACTACTGGTTCTTGAAATCACATAGGATACTGAATTGTTTGTTAAATTACCAGCTGTGGGTTGGGTATGAGAGCAAATACAATTGTAAATTTATATGGCATCACTTGATGTTTTATATGTACCACTCTGATAAGCCAATTGCACAGCACCTTGTCATGCCAGTGCCTATTCTGCTGCCATTATCATCCAATATCTCTTTGGTCAGAATGTCAGTGTCTTGTTTTCTTTTGTTCAGCACCACACTTCATATATGAAATGTGATGCTTGGTTGTTGGTTGTGTGGTTGCTTGCATTGTGAAGGATATCAGCACATTCCTCTTAAGGATCACGCAGTCTTAGAAGATGCCAGAAATGATGGAACTACAAACCTTCAAAATGTTGGACACTGCTTGTCCAGTGAAAGAGCTTCACATCTGAAAAGACATGAAGACTCTTCTTATGTGGAACTTTTCTCACTGTTTTTGTGGCCTTCAGGTTTCATTAAAGGCAGGGAATTACTTACTTGACTTGACAAGCTGTGCAGAAGGACTCTGCTGCATGCGGTTCAGTTCATTTTATTCTTGCAGATCGCCATACTAAACTACAAAAATTTCAGTAAAAGCTCCAGCAGTAAATTCCCTATGATGAAGGTAAATGTAATGTTGTCCCTTTATTTGCCATGCAGGCATGCAGGGTTAGTGGAGGTGTAGCTTCACTGAGGCTAAGGCTGCACCGACAGTACAGAGCATACCAACATTTATCTGGACATACATCTCCAGACATGTCTTTCTGGACTTCTGCTGACACAAAGACTTCCTTTTCACAGCTTATTGTAGGTGATGTGACCATTACATGATGTACAGGTGTAATGATGATGATTGGGACAAATTTGTGCTATTGGGTAGTAACTGTTGCTCGTAGTTAGTACTTTACTGTACTTCATTAGTGTTGTTACTTCAGAACTTACCTGTAAAGTTTAATTTCTCTCATTGGATCCCAATGATTTGGCTTGCAATCTCCATCATGGTACTTTTGGTCTGTCTGTCCCAAAGAGGCAGCGTATCTCTAAAAGTTTGTCAGATGAGTTTTGTCCACTGTACTAATAGTCACATCATACTCTAACTGCAGCATGTGTCTGGCTGGGCTGTCAGTTTGAAACAAACCTATTTTGTTGGGCCACACAGTTGGCAGTTGTTGTGAGACAATATGCCATTCAGTTTTTAAGCAGCCACTAAAAATATTTTTATCTGCTGGCAGTTTGAAATGGACTTGAGAATTCTGTGTGGGAGAGTAGAACTGAGATCTACAGAAGACAATTTATAAGAATTTACCTCGTGGCATTCAAGGTTCGTGTTGTGGTCCTACCATGTCTTTGTTGTAGTGCCCCCTCCCCAGGGTCAAACATTCGTCTTGGACTGCTTGACGGTGAAACCGAAGGCACTGTGATGCTTCAAACCATCAGAAATTACTCGCCCATTGACACAACATCACATTGTGTTATGTGTGACTGGGACCGCATCACAGCACAGTCATGATGAATGTGTTGCATTTATAAAATTTTGTTCTTGTCTAATTTTACAGAAGGAGCCGCAGTAGTGTGGTGTGTATAGTGACCGGTAGGGGGAGCCACAGTAGTGTGGTACCTATAGTGACTGGTAGGGGGGGGCACAGTAGTGTAGTGCGTATAGTGACCGGTAATTTCTGTACAGTCTGGGTTATAAATCCTGGCAGGGGAAAGAGATATTTTCTCCCACACCTCCAGACTGGCTCTGGGGACCACCCATCCTTCTGTTCCAGTGGGTGTTGGGGTTCATTATTGGGAGTAAAGTGGCTGGCTCGTGTCGTGATGTTGATGAATTAACTTCCGTCTAGCACCAGGGTTGAGAATGAATGGTTCCATACCTCTGCTCCCCCTATATGCTCTCATAGCATGGACAGAGGCAACTTTACCTGTATCTGCATCTATTTGTAATGTCAGTCATAGAATTGTGTGTTGCAGGTAGCACATGGCTGCCCTCAGACATCCAGTATTGTGTTTATTGTTTCGGTCCTCAGCATGAGTACAGATATGATTGAATAGTTGCCTGCCATTTGTAGCATGATATATGGCATATGGACATAATTGTGCTGTCAGAATTTACATTTACAGCGAAATGTAAAATAGATTTTGCTAGGATAATATTCACTGCTGAAGTGAAGAATTTTGAAGATAACAGCCTAGAAACTATACCTCCTGTTAGTACATAAATATGTATGTTCCAGTCCATGTTCAGATGTTTAAGTTTGCATTATGATTATTCTTGTGCACTAATTAAGCATGTGCTTATTACATCACCATCTGTTCCTACAGGACTAAAGCTGGGTACTGTTCATGCATGTAATTGTGTATGTTGCATTGTGAGACAAATGTTGAGAGGGTTAAAAACATTTACTTCATGAAGCGTCTTTCAAAGGATTTGTGTTATTTTACGATTCTTGTTATATTTTATGCTACATAATGGCTGTGTTACTTGTCATATTGTCCTCACACCAATTGAATGTAACCTTCAAATACTATGTTTGGTTTCTTGACTTGTGCATTATAGTGTGTATTCAAACACAAAAAGAACATGTTATCAAAACTGGATCTGTTTCCATCATCAAGTGACAGGTTGAGGAGGCATCTGCTGAACTGGGTCTGACAGAGGGAGCTGTCGGATACTGGTTCATTGATTGAGACAGCTCCGTCTGTCAGACCCAAACACATACGCCTCCCCACCCTTTCACCCAAGGATATGAACGGTTCCAGTGTCTGAAATTTTATGTTGTTTTTTGAATATGAGATGGTAGACAAGTGCAGGGCCCTACTGCGGGAACTCCTCGATGTATGCAATATTTGCATCAAAAAACAATTCCCATCAAAACAGATGTGCCTGTGAACGTCAGTGTCCCTCTTTTTCTCTTGATGTTGCTTCAGACCAAAATGAATGTGGCAGGTAGCAACATCACAAAAAGCAGGTTGCTGTGAAATGTAATGTGGCTCTACATGGAAACCCATCACTTTTTACTTCTTTAACCCGTGTTGCTCTTAACATTGCTATCATAAGGAAATACAGTTTAATGTAGAGTGACTGTCCCCTGCCTCATTGTGCGTTAGTTTATTGTGTGTAAGTGAAACTGCAGTTTTCAGACAGTCATGTGAGGAGTGCCAGTAGTCTTTTAAGTGTGATGTGCCGTATGTTCTGAACCTCTTCAAAGTGAATGTAACTTGCCTCATGTGTAAGTAATCTTAGGTCTGCTTAACCTGAAGTTGATACTTGACGCTAGTACTGCAGGAAGTATCGCAGACCGGCATGCAAGTGACGTGCCTTTTCTGAGTGTTATGGTTCACAGTTTGACAGTTGAGGTCCTTATGGTGATATTGCTGAGGATTCAAGTCCTCTGGGTTTCGACACAATGACACTCATGCCATGGCACAGTGCCACACCCAGAGGCCTTAAAGAGATCTCAGTTCACAATGTGTTCAGCAGTGTGCCAGGGCTCCGGCAGTTAGATGCCAGCCTGGTTCAGTCTCAGGCCATTCCATGTGGTGTTTGTGGTTGACAAAGTGGCAGTGGAGTAGGTCACGAGAAGAATGAGAATTGTATCTGCATTTTATATATTAAGTACATATGTACATTTGTTTTTCAGTTGTTGGAACAATTCAGAAATGAAAACCAGAGGTTAAAGGATGAAAATGGTGCCTTGATCAGAGTCATAAGCAAGCTGTCCAAATGATGCAGCAGAACACCTTCACTAGCCAACATGTTTGTATATAGTACTGTAATTTATTATTATTAATTATTATTTAAGTGTAAGGCAGTGATTTGTCTCTATGTCTCAGCAGTATTGCTATAGTCATTTGCACAATATTGGTGTCATTGTATCTCTGTGTAAGAATGTTAAGATGGTTTCACATGTACATGACTGTCATAGTTTGTCATCCAGAACATGACAGTGTGTATAATGGAAGGGAGGAAGTATGCATAGGTTCTTGTAATAGTGTCACATATGTATTGACGACAGGGTTATGTAATCTGATCGAATTTGTGTAAATAGTTTTACGTAAGTTAGTAATAGCCAAGAATGTATTCAGACAACCAAAATCAGTCCCAGCAACATTCGTATTACACCGGCATCACATAACACAGCAGATTGAATGGCAAAATTTTACATGGGTTAGATGAAAATTAATTTATGGCAAAATTTTACATGGGTTAGATGAAAATTAATTTAAGGTACCTTCTGTTTGGTTGCTCTTCTTTGTTTTATAGTTTTAGTGAATGTGTATGATTATGGAGTATTTTGTACACTTTGGTGGTGTTATAGAGTAGAACAATTTTAAAATGAAATTATAGGAGATTCATGTTGCATAATTGACATGAACCTGCCTGGGTGGGTGCATTTTGATGGATTTGAAATTGCACATTCATGTCTCATCTTATGTCTTTATTTAAAGAATGATTTTGGTTGTATGTAGCAATTATGGGTATAAGCAGAATTTCTGTTTCAGATTACCTTTCTAGTCCCATGTCCTTAGAAATTATAAGTGTTAGACATAAACTTCTGAAGCAGATGGTTTGGTTTCATAAATACAAAGGAGGTTAAAATGTACAATAAATAGACAACGGCAAGTAGCAGTGTTTATTGACTAATATAGGCTATATAACAACCGTGTACCATTAATACAAATGTTTTAGAATATCAAAGCAGGAGATAGATTTTTTGGTGCTTACTGTTCCAAAATGGTAGTAATGTAGCTTCACAACAGCACTGCAGTGACCACAACAACTGTCCATATCTGCTGCTTGGTACAGAGTAGAACAACATAATATAATGAGATATGGTGCTTTGCCCTTTATTTGAAAGTAGAGGTATGACACAAAGGCAGTGAGAATCATTTCCTGGAAGATAAATTGTCTCTCTATGCGTGTGTATGCGTGCGTGCGTGTGTTTTGCGTTTTTCATCCTACATCTGGTTGTTGGAGTAAGCAAAAGTGTACATATATTTATATGAGCAAATCAGGTCAAAGGAGTGTGATCCCCTGTTGAGTGTGTATGGCCAAATGTCTGGATGTTACAATGTGTAAAGGTTTTCTAGATATAAATTATTTTTTTCTTGCAATAATAAGTGCCTTTTGCTTTTAATCTGTGTTTGAGAGATCATTGTAAAACAAATTTTATACATCACATGAAATTTTAAAAATAAAAAGAGACTTAAGTGAAGAGTTAGTTTTGTGAATGAGAAGTTTTGTTAATGACTGATGTACTGAAGACTGGGAATTTTATTCATGGCCTGAGGTATGTTGAGTAGTGATGATAAATTAATTGTTCAGTATATCTGATTATATAGTCTGTTCAGTAGATGTTCTGTTTCCTGGCAACAGGGTGCCCGTGAGTGCCATCTGTGCCTGATTACTGGTGTGCAAAGACTTGTCTTCATGTAAATCAATCATTCTGACAGAAGGGCCAAAATAAAATATGCAGTACATACATACATACATAGAAGGGCTCATGTTATTGGGGGGGAGGGGGGGGGCAAAAAACCCATACTTATTCTACATTAAAAGAAAAGAAGCTTGTTTATTTTTGTCAAGTATCACTCTCGTTACATAACCACAGATCATATATACTGATATCATTAATTGCCATTTTGCTATAAAAACATGTTTGTGGCATCACACACATACACATATCTGTCATTCTGTGGCTGATGGTGCTCCGGTAGCTCAGTGCACCTGTGGCCACTTGCTGTACATGACAAAATATATACATGGTCTTACATTTCAGTTTTAGAGTCTCTGTTTATAAATACAGATATTTCATAGCTCAACAAACTCATTGTTACTTTCCACCTTCCAAGCCCTCTTCTACTTTATTTTAAGAAATTCAGTTTAAGAGCATAGCCCAAGTTTCAATGTTTGCTGAACCCCTTCTCGCCGGAATTAAATTCCCGGCGTGCTCTGCAGTGACAGTTCTTGAAATGGCCACTTTATCCTTTGCATGTTCTTGGGCCATGACTACAGGCAACTTAGCTCTTTGAATGCCCACCGTGTGCAACCGTGACCGATTTTCAGCACAAAATATGAAAGGGTTAATAATGTTATGCAGGTTGCAGTGTCATCTTCCCCAAAGGTGCAAATGTTGTCAAATGAGGTGTGGTTATATTGGGATTATTACTATTATTGTTATTATTATTATTATTATTATTATTATGGATTATTATGTGGCAATACAAACCAAACACCAATAAATTTACTGATTTAACTGAAGTACTGATTATTTAAGTGAGATGTTTCAAGACCAGAACACTCACAACATGTATACAGACATTTTCCCTTCACACAATGTTCAAAGCAACATGGATCATCATTGGTGAAGCTTTAAACTAACAGCTGCAGCTGTGAGCTCCTTCAGCAACTTGTGTAATTATGCAACCACTGAATTGCTACTGCTAATACACAAATGTCAGTACAAATAACAAAATATCCAGTATACTGAAAATTGTGTTAATTCACACTGTACCTCTCTCAGCAAAATGGCTGTAGTGTAATAGACTTTAATATTATAAAAGATATTAGTATAGCATTATCAAAACTCAAAATGTAAACATATGGCATGGTACAAAAAAATATTTGTTGGAACACAAGTGCAGTCTGATTATGATGTAGTGAATGCAGCAACATGGTAAGTATTTTTTGCCTGGTCCTTCAATCTTTGACCAGGAAGCAGTTTCTTGGTTATCAGGTGGTGGTTTTAAAGCATTTCCATGACAAGTAATGGTGTTGGGAGAAAACAGTGTAAGCAGATTACCTTGGAAGAAAAGTACAAAATTTTAAAAGTAGACAAAGGTTTTTAAAAAAGTGCAGACACTGCCAAAATGAGTGAATCAGACTAGTGACTACAAAATCTCATGGAGTGCTACTTTCAACTCATTCTCAACACAACAAATCCCATCAGTATGGATTTAAAAATGCTGCTATTTACAAGAGACTTCACTGTTAGATGTACTGTTTCATGAAAGGAGTACAGTCTTCATTAGTTGCTGGCTGATGAATTACCATATGTACCCAAATGCAGTCTAAGACTACCCCCCAAAAGTAAAACGTCTGCTAAGAAGAAATATTTTAATATTTCATACACTTATTACATAAAGATTGTCAGAGTCTATCTTCCTTTACCAATCAGTGTCACTGTCACCATTTTCACTGTCATTCCTCAACATATCATTCCCATCCACTGCACGGCACTGCACTTCTTTACAGTCTGACACAGTCACTTCTGGTGAGATGTGCTGCCATGCTGCTATGATCCACATCAACTAAATATAGCATTTAATGGTTTATAAACTTACTACAACCCATAAAGATTCACAGTTTTCTCCACAGATGATGTTAGAGGTGTTAAGAATTTAAATACATGTGTTCTGCTTTTGTGTTGTGTCAGTGGTCAGATCAGTCTTAGTTCATGGCTCTTTTTATGATTTTTAATTTGTGGATTGGTCCAGGTTTTATTTTTGAGTCTTGTAGTTAATTATTCAGTAGCCATTTTCCTGTTACTGCCTTTCCACTAGTTCTGTTCAGAGGTGCATATTGTGACAAGTCGCTATTTCTATGGTGCCCAGTGATTGACAATAACTCTGTCTAAGAGGTCCAACATATTAGATGCTTCTTTGCCTGAAGACGCAAACAGAACCGGCTTCTAAAACATCATGCATCTTTAAAAAATCAGACAAAGGACAAAGTCCCATAAAAGACGAATGTGTCAGGCAGCTTCAGTCGTGCAATGTTCTCTCTTTTGGATTTCTTTACCATTGAAGATGGGATTGGACTGATAGGTCATCCTGAAATGCCAGAAAGGAGATACCACTCTAAGCTGTGTAATATCTCAGAAGAGTGGAGATCTCGCATGATGATTTGGCATTGCAGACCTTGGTTTGGCTCTGAGCAATCTGGTTTGGCACTTCACACAAGAATTAAGACGTCACATATTTAAGCCCAAATTTAAAGGGAAAACCTTATCCTGCATTTAAGTAAATATGGTATATAAAGGTAAAGGTCACCCCAGAACAGGCCACAAAGGCCTGGGGGGGAGTTGAGGTATAGTTCTACTCTTTCTTTAACCTCAGCACTAGATGGGGGTCGGCAGTCAACGCTATACCTGGCCATGCAAATACAGTATATAGCATATCGGTTGGTAAATATGGTATACACCAATCGATATTTTTTTTTTGTTACAGATGAGCTGAATAATCTTCGAATATTTACTGACTGAACCATATCTTCATGTATCGTAATCTTTAACATGTCATACAATTGTAATTATCTATCTTAATTTTTTATGTTTCCAGCTCACCCATTTGTCAGTATGAACTGCCCTTGAAATTAATGCAGCATCCTAACATGACAATTAGGATCTTTCAACAGGTGTTTACAGGTACATTAGATATAAGAATGCATCCAGAAAAAGCACAACTACCATAACTTATCTAAATACATGCATATTGTACACTATATTAATTTCATCACAACATTTATTTTGATAGTTTACTTAAAGGCCATTGTTTACAAGTTCTGTAGAGGCTATGGGAAAGCTCTCCACAAGGCCTGCCACCAGTCATGATGGTGGTAGTGACGATGATCCTGAAAATATCAGATGACACGCTTCTTCGCAAGACATCTGACAGTGCACATAGTTTTGTGAAGGGTTTTACAGTAACCTGACAGCATTACTTCTAATGCAGAAAAACTATGTCACACAACAAAATTAAATTAAATTAAACTATGTCTTCGTATATAATGTGCTCAAGACCTGGCACGTACAGGGTTTTCCATTTATTGTTGAACTGTGTGTGAAAGCTTTGTTACTTCAAAGCTTGCATGCACTAGGACATCCCGTGACAGCTGTAGTGCTCAAGGCAACCAACGTTTGAGAAATTCACTGGAAGGTAAGTAGCGGGTCATCAAATGATGTGGCCATAAATCCATAATTTGATGCTGACTATTATGTACACAAACTGCAGAATGTGGCACTGCATGGCAGCATGTGGTACATGGCCCATCGTGTAGTCATACAAAGACAAACTGAAGGTCAAAAATAATGATGATAAATCAATTTCTATGGTTTATTTATTGTCTGTACCGTGTCTAAACACGATTTATTCTCACCCAGTTTACTGTATTCTCAAAAACAGAATACAAGATACTTTACAAAGATATCAAACTGAACGTGCAATAAGAATTATTTGCTCAAATGGCAAGCTTTCTTTTAAAAATATTTATATAGTTACATTTGGCGACATCTGAAGATCAGCTGTAACAATATACCAAGTGTGTGATGCAGCCATGTTTGCATAGTCAGCCTTCATTCTTAACACTATAATACAAGCTGGGTGAATCCCAGGTTAATAGTAGTGGTTAGGATGCTGCAGACACTCCTCCACAACAGCCTGACTTTGGCTGTGCAGCTTCTTCATCCTCTACCACCACAACATTACGTCGCGTGCTGCCTGATCGTCCCAGAGAACTTGCTTTCTGCTGATCATTCTCCATTGCTCGTTCAATCATTCTATGGCTCAGCTCCAAAAACATCTCTTCAATGCCTTGATTCAGTTTAGCAGACGTGTGGAAGTGTTTGGCCCCCACTGACTTTGCATATCTGCCAACAGAATATGAAATAGAGGCAATACTGGAATGGTGATTTCATTTGTGTGAACAAGTAGTCCCTAGTTCATTTCATACAAGTAACAAAAGCAGTGATGTTGTAGTAAAACCTTTAAATATGAATAACATAAAGTTTATACAAAGATTGTCATGATGAGTCATTTTTGTAAACCTACCAGCAAGTCTTGGGACACCCATGAACATCAGGAAAGGATCAGTTTCAGCCTTAGAATGGGACACAGTGGCCCAACCCATGTTTGGAAGAATAAATTATGTATGAGCTACCAGTATTTCTTGTGGCACCACCTCATACATTCCCAAGACATATTTTAAAGTAACTGTCAGTTAACTTACTCCTCTGCATCCTCAACTGAAACAGTCCTCTGTTTCTCTAGGTCTACTTTATTGCCAGCTATAATTAGACAGATTTCACTACCAAGCATCTTCTTCAACTCTTTTACCCAGTTCTTAACCTGTAAAAGGAAAAAAATCAGTTTGACTTCTGGGTAGAGTCATTTTTATACTCTCCTCGATTTTAAAGTCCCAGCACTATTAGAAGGATGTAAATCTTTTACAACAGACAGGAAGTATATTAAAACTAATCAGTCTGCCAGCACTAAGCATATTTGTCATGTCTTTCACTGCTCCAAAGTAATTGTTCCAACTGGGCACAAACCAAGCATTTATTACATCTTGCAGTGCTGCCATCTGGTTCTGCTATGTTGTATCATATGCTCATTTCTCAACCGTTTCTTCTGCCTCAGCACATAACTCGCACAAAACACAAACAACAGTAACTGTGGCAACCAGAGTGTAATTCACATGTGCTGTTATATACAGAAAGATAAACAAGCAGTAGAGCCATTTAACCGAAGCAGGATTTGAGCATATGACCATCTGCACAAGTATCCAGTATACTAGTCGATAAAACTGGTTTATTTTTAATTATATACAGTAGGGTCTCATTTTGCGACAGTTTGTTTTATGATGATTCACTTTTACGACCCTTGTCAAGTCAGATCGAGCACTGCTGACTTGTGGTGCATCACTGTTGCAACTCAAGTGTCCTTTCCGTACTTAGTGCACTTCTAGTTCTTTTTCCAGTGAGCATGTGTTTCTTCTTTTTCTGTTTTAGTGCAATTCTTTTAAGTTTACTGTGATTTTTCCAACCATGATGCCCATCAAAAAGACAGAAAAGAATAAAAAATCAAAACAGTTGACATTACATTCTTTCTTGATGTCTTCTGAACCACGGCCTCGGCCTTCTTCAACAAAATAAAAAGTGATTTGATTGATATTTTTTCAATTATCTCTGTTATTTTCTACATACCTAATTCATTAAATTAAAATTGTATGTCATAATGTAAAGAAATATTGTAAATTATAAAATTTACTAATTTGTTTGGCCCATGAACCTATCTCAATTTAAACCATTTAAACAGTACTCATTTTACAACAATTCGATTTACAACCAAACATTCAGGAACATAACTCCGTTGTAAAATGAGACCCTACTGTATTTACATTATCTAAATGTAACATTACAAGCACTATATTTGTACAGCAAGAGGTCTGCAACAGGCAAGCAAACAGGCTTCATCTGTTCTAAATGAACCCATTGTTATTACATGATAATATACTGGCCTTCCTTTGAACATGCAGAACAAAAAGTGAACCCAGACTTGGGGTAATGACACCAGAGGTTAAATTTGTACAAATATTTACTTCTAGTTTGTATAAAGATACATCAAATGGCTGGGTAGATAATACAGTGGACAGCATGTGGAAGTGGTCATGACCTAATTTAGATATTATCTTGTAACTGACTTGCAGGAACTGCAGAAAACCAAGAAAACTTTCAGTTGGGGTTTCCAGTCTGTGGGCCAATACATGAACCCAGCCTCTCCTGACTACAAAACAGAAGTGATACCCACCTGACCATTATATTTGGTCAAGATGGTAGAAAACATCATGAAGTCAACACAGCACAAATATCAAGAATAAGAGCATGTTTTTACAAACCATTAATAAGCATGCATATAGTGGAAAAATCTGAATTGAGCACAGTAGGCAGCATATACAAGAAACACTACATGAAAAAGTAGGGTACAATGGTATGTGGTTGTTCTATGTGGATAACAGTAGCATTCTACTGACAACATAATAGAAGGAGATGGAAACAACCATTATGGAGATGAAGTGGGGGAAGACATAGAAAATTGAATAAGGGCAGGGTAGAAGAAGACAAAAAGACACAACATAGGAGAAAAGAGATGAAAGTAGTCTTTGTCATTAAACCAGCTCAGGTGAAGAAATCAGTGAAAGATCTGTGAATATTTCGTGTACTGTACCCATCTCTACCAACACGTCCACTCAATAGTAATATGAGAACACACCTTCTGAAATGAGTCTTCATCTGTAATGTCATACACCAAAATTGCCCCATTAGACATTCGGTAATATATTGGGCCCAAGGCATGAAATCTTTCTTGACCTGCTGTGTCCCATATTGACAGGTTGACTTTCTTCCCACCAAGGTTGATTTTCTTATTCATAAAGGATGCCTGAAATATACGGTGAAGACGGTAAATCCAGAATGTTTCTTCTATGAACTTAAGACAGAAATGTTCATTTAAAGCATTGGCTCTTGATTTAAAAAATCTCTTAATATCAGAAACCACAGGAAAAATCTAAATAATTAATGCATTTAAACAAGTGATGAACATGAAATGACAAAACTGTAAGACTTAACTGTGTATGATAATTCTAATACAAATGAATCTTCAATAAATACAGGTAATAACCAAAACTACATCTGACACAACTGCACCAGAATCATTCGCAGAGTACAACGCTGTTGTCATGATACAAAGCCAGTATTTTACAAAGGAATACGATACTGACTAACTAACAAACAACTAACTTGTAAAGTGGTGAGATGCTTCTCGTTAAATCTATCCTGTACGTATCTTAGCACGACAGAAGTCTTGCCAACACACCCTTCACCAAGCAACACAACTTTGAAGTTATAACTGCCAGTACCGGATGCCGTCCCAGCTGTTGTCGCCATTACCCAAAAATAATACAATATAGTCAAATACCTAAAAAAATTCGCAACTTAATTCAAAGAACTCATAAATCGTCACATTTTGACGTTAGACAACATTCCACTTCCAATCAGCTGTTCGTACTTGATTATTACTTTTCTACTCCTTTCCTGTTAGCTATCGAACACAATTCCAGCCGACATCTATCACTGCAACATCAGAACCAATCTTACGTGCGGTCAGTTTCTCAAGTACATGAAACGCCACGGATCTCCTACGCCAAATGCCTGTAATATCGCCACACCATCGACTACAGGATTCTGATATGCGTCATCCCCGTTGTGTTTTGTACAATAGTAAGGAGCTTGGTGTATTAATACTTACAGTCGAACACAACTATATTTGCTTCTATTATTACAAGGAGGATTATACCCTTATATTATAATTAATTAGTTTACTATAATTAGGCTAGTACATAAGTGCGGTATCCACTTAGAAAATCTGGGGAAAATGGGCACTACAAACTGCAAATGATATTCCACCTGAAAACCCGGGACCATGGTACCCATTGGTATAATGAGATTTCAACCCCCCC
>Ga0123357_10004237_pt1 | contig 16750 bp, 13 predicted proteins | sample TergutEmb28metaG_FD_89873 | JGI IMG/M metagenome (GOLD analysis project Ga0123357, IMG submission 89873) | Embiratermes neotenicus P4 segment gut microbial communities from Petit-Saut dam, French Guiana - Emb289 P4 | ecosystem: Host-associated > Arthropoda: Insects > Digestive system > Gut ... | reverse complement strand
GTGTGCATACTGTCAGGGAATGAGAACACTGTGAATATATTGGAGAAGGGTGCTGCCTTCTTCACTGTTGAGACGCTGAGAGTGATGTACCCAAGGACAAGGCAGTGAGGGTCAAAGATCAGTTTGCCACCTGTTAATTACCATCTGTAGGAAGTGTGTGAAAGAGGAACATAAATGTTGTCGATTTTGGAAGGATTAGGGAAAATCTGTAACTCCTGTAGTAGGATGTGTTGTGTCATCCATGTACATTTAACAGAAGAATTGCGATTTTAAAATGTTTCTGTGGAACAATAGAGACTCAGGGTAGTTAACTGGTATATGCTGTAATTGCTTGATTTTGAAATTTGCGGTATCATGATCGTGAAATTTTCATGGTTATCAAATTTTCATGTGTGAGGTGCATGATTTATTAATACGTAATATGCAGACCTGTAACTAAAGTTTCTTTCTAAAGGGTTAACTGCCACCGTTACCTTGTTGTCTTTATTCTGTCCACAGTACAGTTTTAAAGGCACGGTATGCCCTGTTCGTTGGCCCAGAATAATGCGTGTTGCCCCCCCAAAAAGAAAAATGTTTCTTTTTTTCTTTCACAGCTGTATAGTGAGGAACTTAAAGACTGTAGGACTTGGTTATAATGCATGACACTGGTGTTGACTGTAACTGTTCACTGGAAGTAGTTCATGTGCAATTATATGGCAGTAGATCGTATTTATTTCTACGCGTCTGTAAAAGTGGACTTTTACGTTACGAGACAGTGCTGAACTGCTGTAGGTACTAGCATAATATATGTACAGTCCACGCACGCATAGAAGGTACACGTAAGTACTGTAACAAGTGATGGGGCTTACAGAGGCATCGTTCCAACATGATCATGTCATTCTGACCCACACGTACTACAGTTGAAGCTTAAGTCACCGTTTGATGCTGAGTGTCTGCATATTTCATAACTTGAAATTGCGAAGAAGTTCTCACGTTTTTCTGTTTACTTTTTTTTTTAATCACGATGATTCCCATGTAAGTCACACATATCTAACATTGAATACTTGTAAATGGTGAGTTGGATAGGATTTGAAAGGAACTGATCGTGGCTTATTTTAAGGTACTCTGTCACCACATCCTGGAGGGGAGATTGAAGGAAATCACAGAAAACGGCCTGGTATTCGAAGTGGGGACTTCCTAAATGTGAAAGAAGCATTACCTACACCTGAGCAGTGTCTAGTGACGGCAGACAAGCTTGAATGATCATTACACAAACACATTAATTAAGATAACCTGAAACGAATTGAACTGTAGTGTATGTAACAGAGGATATCTACCTTAGCTGCGTTGTCGCCAAGGCATGATCTACTGTCAGGTTGCAGATGGGGGAATGACCTCCAGATGTGGAGAATAGCTAGGAATGTATTGACCACGCAGCACAGGCAGAAAGGGGTGACCCCCATAGACTGGTAGACTGGAATTCGATTGTGGGGCCAAATAGTGTGCTACAGACCCTCACAGAGGGCGTCAGATATTTGAACTGAAATATGAATTAGCGGGAGGGTAGAGAAGATTACAAAATATGGAGATTCATAATTTACACTCGTCCACAAGTGTTGAATGACGAAATGACAGGACGATGAAGAGGGTGGAGTGTCTACGATAACGCAGGGTGGAAACGGTTATGCTAATAGTTCTTTTTAAAGAATTTTAAAACAAATTCTCCTTTATTTTTCGGTTTAACACAGTTGAGGATATTAATGTTTGATTGGTAGTAATTTCATATGGAGTGCGCTAAAGCATGGGTTCGTATTTACAATTCTGGGGAGTTTGTCCCTTCCTTTTATCCATCTTTCAATTCGGTGTGCACTGGAATAAAATCAGTTTATTCATACTTCCAGCGAGTGACCACGCGACTGTGGAGTGAAGCATACTAATCTTGAGAGACGAATGAAATTTTAGGCGCGTTCGCCAAATTACGAAAAGCGAATACTACCTTCGTCATGCCTGTCCGTCAGACCGCCTCCAACAGCTCGGCTCCCACTGGACGGATTTTCACGCAATTTGACATTTGAGTATTTTTCGAAAATATGTCGAGAAAGTTGAAGTCTCATGAAAATCTGTCGAGAATAACGAGTACTTTACATTAAGACCTATGTACATTTATGATACTATCTCGCTGAATTCTTCTTAGAATGAGAAATGTCTTAGACAAAAGTTAGAGTTAAATCGAAACATGTGTTATGTTAAATAACTTTTTTTTTTTAAATCGTACCGTTTATGAGGTAATGTGGAAAAATGTGGTACAGCCAGACAGGCTTCATATGACAATATAACACGGCACTTGCGCGTTGCATGCAGGATAATTAAGGCTACAGTCACACAGTCAGAATGTGTCATACTTACTGCATTGACATGACAACGATGGATACGTGAAGGCGTCTGATTGTTACGTTACAGTGCATTGCCTGTCTTGTTATTTAATGCGCTTATGTAACGTGTGTACGTGTATTGCTGATCTTAACAAATTTAAGAAGACCCGAATTTGTTAAACTCACTGCCTTGATGACACTTTATTAGGAGATGACACTGTACAGGAATTTTATGCTGACAAGCACAGACCTTCTTGTTGTATGGCGATATGAGATTTTGTTCATGACGTTATTTCCGGATGTGAACCTCCAGCTACTGAAGTAACGTAGAACGTTGTGCCTAAGGCCTTTCGCTTTTTTTATATATTTCATTCTGTAGCCAATCGATCCAGTTAGAATTTACGACTGTCATCACTGTTTGGACAGAATGCTGTTCCTTTCATGTCATTTTCGATATTATTTTGATTTTTTCCGTCATGAATGCAAAGAGGTCAACAGGTATCAGTCACAAAAGTTCAGTCATTGATTGCCTGAAACTTTCACTGGAAATGTTACATTTATATGTAACCCATACAGTTTGCAGTAAGTGTGTACTCTCCGATCACTGTCGGACACACATGTTACGGATAGGTACTACCGGTGTGCTGATAAGCCCTTAGCCCGACCAGGAAGGCCACAATCTCGGAAGCATGTCAGGGACGCGCGCGATTTCAACAACATCGAGACGCGAGCTGTCGGCAAGTTTTTTTTGTTTTTTTCCACCCTGCAAAGCAAGGCGCCGAAGGAAATTCACGCCATTCTGATAGAAACATTAGCTTGTTTCCTTCCTCGTCGGGCTAAGGACTTATCAGCATCTCTGTACAGTAAGCCGATTTGTTAAACTGTAGTGCTGAATTTGCTGGACAGTTTGTCGTGTGTCAGGCTGTTAGTTTCTGGGAAGTTTTGAGGTACTTTTGTTCGTCGTCATTTTTATAGACGGTCCAGTCATTGGTGGTCCAACATTTCGGTACTGTAGACCACATGGATAGAGTAGCCAAAGTTTGCGAGCGGCACTTGATGATTTGATCTTGTAAGGCAGTGGAAAATTGTACGAGTATCAGGATAATAGCATGCAAAGGTTGGCTATAATATCCTTTGTGAATGTAATAGGTCTGTAGTAGAGTATTTTCATTATGCAGTGAAGAATTTTATCCAGTACTTGCTTTTAGTAGAATGAGAGATGGTGGTGGTGACTGGGTACATTTATTTTTTCCAGACTCCGCGTTTGTTACGCGGTGAAGTTTGCACAACGTTGCATTTTTCTAATACTGCTGCTGAAAAACCAGCCCCATAAAACCGCAAGGTTTAAAATCCTCCATTCCAGGGCGACGTGATTTTACCACCGCTATTTATACGGCTCTAGTGCCTTAGTACCGGGCGATTTAAAACTCCAGTTCCGAAAGATAAAGGATGTTGAGCGTAGGGGTTTCAGGCGCGCTCGCATATTCTCGAAGAACTATTAACTTAATGTTCGTCTCTCTGTCCGCCCGCATGTAATCGCGTGGATCCCACTAGATTTCCGTGATATTTGATATTGTTGACCGTCATGGAATGTGATGAGAATCTAATTTTTGTTCATATTGGGCAAAAATATCGCGCATTTTACACGAAGACGTAAATACATGTCATTGCTGCCGGCGACATTAAATCTCCGTAAATGCGCTCTTTTCGACTGAAATGGTATAAGACTGTTATTTTGTCCGTCTGCCTGCACGCCCGTATGTATCAGCGCTGCTCCCATTGGACGGATTTCCGTAATATTGGAGACTTTTATGGGAGTTCTATTAAAACGTACCGAGAAGTTCCAAATATGATTAAAGTAGGGCGGAAAAATCGCGCAGTTTACATGAAGACCTACGCACGTTTGTGGTTGCCGGCGATATTAAATCGCCATTAAAGGGCTGTCGTTTATAATGTGCCATGTTTTCGCCGCCTGCGATACTCTGCCCCAGAAGGTCGTTTAGAATGTACGATGTAGGCTCTTGTGATATTCCAAAAATCGTAAACGAAAAACGCCTGATAATGAATAAAATTTACAAGTTTTTCTTTCTAAAGTCTTACCGCCCGACATCCACAAATGTTAGCATGAACCACCTGGCACCGGTGGCTGGAGCTATCTTCCTTAGCCTTTTGAAAGGTTCCGTGATTCCACAAAACAACCACTGTTAGTGGAAATAAAGAGCGGAGTGTATGTATGAGTATGCAGAGCGGAACCGCGACACATACATGACACCACGTGAAATTTTAAATTTGCAATCCTTAGTCCTTGAATTTTTAGAAGGCATGGCGTGCATGTTTTTCTATACTTTTTCTGTGCCCATCAACTTTGCACACCCCTTCGTTATGGCTGTGTTTCTGAGTACAGTGTTATATTGACTCGTCTTCTAATCTGTCCGTGTCATTACCATGTAGATTGTCTTATTTTATCACTTGGTATGCAGCTTCAGTGTAGTGTACCCCATATTGATTTTCCTAGCTATGTTATAATCACCATTGTCTGTTGATACAAAATATGAGTTTGCACATGACATGTTAATTGCTGAATTAATTTGCTTTTATGTGAATCGGTACTATAATTAATTTTCAGTTATTATAGGCTTATGTCAGTTTTAAATGTAACTGATTATCCTTCCTCGAATACATCACATCCCATGTGGTATTGACAAGTAATCGGTACTTGTTGTTTTGTATTGGTACACATTACAGAATCTTTTTCGTAGAACAGAGTTAAAAGTGCGTTTTACGAAAGTAAGGGAAGGATACACTTGTAACAAGGTTAAGTGGTTTCTTGTTTATGAAGAACTTTGAATCTTATTGTCCCACCCCTGTCACATCTGAACATCGCTGTCATTCTTTCCAGATAAGAAAGGAGTAGTTTCTATAGCTGCGTCTGTGGTAATCGAACCCAAAGTTTTATTGCTGCATTTGTTGCAGACAGCGTGGCACACGGGGCATTTTTTCTTATCTGTTTACTTGGGTTTTCTACTGTCATCATCTCACCACTGCTCCATTCTCATATGTCATTCATCTAATACCGACGCTGTATGATGTTAGCTATTGACAGAGTTGTTAACTGGAATACGTTTTCCAGACTGGCGGTCCATGTGGGATTTGTGGTGGACAAAGTGGTACGGGGACAGTTTTCTCCCAGGGTACTGAGGTTTTCCGTCCCACAAATGTTTTGTACTGGTTCATCTATCACCACCCCTGTTTAGACGCACCAGGTGGCAGCGTCGGCAAATAACACATGAACAATTCAAGACCGCCAATACGGAGGTCCGCATTTGGGCTTTATTCTGGACTGGTATGGCGTTCACATCCTCACCATCTACCGATTGGTTTTAATATTATCAAGATTTTCCTACGGCGATGAGAACGAAGACTGCTGTCGTCTGGGACTGGTAGATTGGTAGTGACATTGCTGACGAACATACTGTCTTCATCTGCAGGGTGGGGGAGTAATTTTGATACTGTGACGTTCTTCTGTCGTTTTAAGGTGCCGTATGTACAGGAGGTTTATCCATATTTCTTGTTAACTTGATCTTGTTGAGGCAGTGAGAGGGGTGCTTGTAGCTGTAACAATGACGTTGTAGCTTTGGTCGTCTCCAATTAGGGATCCTGGTTGTCCGAGTTCTGTTCGAATAAGTACTCCAACTATGTTGATACCATTTATAGTAATCATTGAAACGATCAGCAACCTAATTCGACCAGGAACAGAATGCGAAATTTTGTGTTATCAGTTGTGCTGTAACATGCGCTGTATTGCGGTTCTGAACAACGCTACTGAGTGTATTTCCAAATGTAGTGATACATACCTACAAAATATTACATTTCGTCACGGTCATGAACGTCGTTGTATTGTAGTCTGAATAGCCTTTCTTAATCAGAGTGGATGACTGGCTTTATCGGTGTGTTGCTTGTGACGTTTGCTACACGTGGTTACTTACCTTGGGGATTGCCTTCCTAGTTGCCCCTCGGTCGCCCGAGGTATTTTATTCATTGTTTAAGAAAATGTGGGTACACTGTAGCAACGATAACGAAATTGACAATAGAAATTGTCGTCTTCGTTGTTGTTACTCACTGTTGACCGCTGTGAACAAGCGATGCACTAGTACAATAACCACTTTGGGTTCCCATCCTCTTTTCCGCTCGCCACGCCGGGAGTTGAACTCCTGTTGTTTAGTCCGTAATATAGTAACTGTGCCAGCTGAAAAATCCCGGTTATGTACTTTACATTCTGTCGTGAAAGAAGCGGCATGCTTAGCCCACATACGCACATACATACATGCGCATACACGTACACGTATTCTGCTATGGCTAGTACTACTTATTACTCGTACGTTGTATTTGTAAAGGTAACGCAGTTCCGTTACAGGCCTGGAGTGGCCCGGAGGGTTCCAGGAAGTTAAGGTTCCGAGATTTCATGACAACGGCACAGGATGGTGGTAAAGTTGTCAGCCCCAGGAAATGCTCCTGGTACTCATTTATGTTAGAGGATGAGTCGACTCCAGGGCCATCGTGCGATCGGAAGGATTTTATGTCAATGAAAAATTCCAAGGACACCAGCTGGGGTCGAACCAGCGACCTTCCGATTTGTAGCACAGCACCTTAACCACTGTGCCACCGCGGTCCTCTACGTCGTATTTGTATTGTTACGAATTATTCGCACAAATACACAGAATGGATGAGTTGTGGGTATATTGTATTCCTTTGTCCGCATATTTAATCTCTTCTGATAACTTCTCATAATACTGATAATGGGGATTCCCACGAAAATTTGTTTGGTGGATTTTGTTCTGGTCATATTTTTCCATTGCTTTGTTTACGTGATACTCGTCTTTTCAAAGAGCCTGATCATTAAACTGCTACGTGCTATAAAATGTAGAGATAATTAAAAATATATTACGCATTATTTTAAGGAATTAAGGAACAATATTTGTCGTTTATATAGGGTTGCTTTGCTGAATTAAGTAGATTTATGCTGTAAGAAATGAACATAACTATCAGTGAGGTATGCCAGATCGCAAGGAATACATCTTCCAGTTAACATTTCCACATTCTGTTTGTTATTAGGTCACGTTTCGCTGATTTTACCGACGTATGATTTTGGCTTATTAAATTATGTCGGCCCTAATCGATCATTGTACTGTTTCGCCCTCCCTTTGAATCGAATGAGTTGAACCACGAACCCCTAAGCGAGCTAGCTGAGAATTCGGCCGCTATCCAGCTGGATATCTCCCAAGTGCTAGTCGAGAGCGCTACCTCTCGTCTTCCAAATTAAAATCGCGTAGTCCAGGAACCCAACCTGTAAACAGCGTAAAGAGACTATGTTGTAGTCGAATGGTCAACCCTCCTGTTTTATATCGAGAGGATTTTTGTTCGTTTATCGGTCCGGGGCCACATGTCCTGAGCATTTTACTTGTTTTCCACAGTTTTGTCAGGTAATTTGTGGGAAGGTACTCTAAAGTAGGTCAGTATTTCTTTCCGTGTCCAATCCAATAATTGTGTTACTTGGGGCTCTAAGCCTGTAATTATGTATAGATGGAAAACAGACGGTAAGTAAAAGAAAGCAGTTACCAGAGAATTGCGCTGAAGTGCTACGTAATTGGGTAGCATTTATGGAATCTCCTGCACGTGCCTGTAAAGTAGATGGAGTTGCTAAAGTAATTAGCGTGGTTTTGATTGAATTTTCCTTTAGCAACAAGGACAAGATAGTAAGTGGATGTAAGCAAGTGGTTCCTCAGATAGTCGAACGTCAAGCGGAAAATTTAAAGGCCAGTCCTGCCGTTGCGTGCATCTAACCTCGGGAAGAGTTGTCCTTTAGGCGTTACACACGCCATACTTGCCGCATGTCGTATCTTGCAGCTTTTGAACCGTTCGTCAATTTTTGATAAATTTGTAACCTGTTTCTTTTTTTATGAGGAAAATTGATATTACTGTGCCATAACCGGCCCACTTTAACAAGCTTTGAGCCAGTTGACGGATTTTCGTGAAACTTAGTACAAACGTGCTCATTTAAATTCGTATCGTAATAATGGTATTATTTCTTGTTGTAACAATTTGCCGAGAACTAATGCAAGTTTCTTTTAGCAAGCATTTCTGTGCTGTGTGAAACAACAGAAATAACGGCCGCAAAAATCGTTTACTTAGCGTTTGTTTGTATGAATCGTTAGTACTAGGCGTGTGCGAGTTAGTGTGGAGGTAATCATCGTGTCAGATTATTGTGTAACTTTTTTTTTTTTTTTTACATGATAACTGCAAACATAAAAGCACTGCGAACATTTTCGAGTATTTTTATGTTTTGCTGACTGTGGATCTCAGTATAATCTTAGTAATTAACCAAGTTTATTAAATGCCTCTACATGTTTCGAGCACATAGTGCTCGAAACATGTAGAGGCATTTAATAAACTTATTATAAAAGAAGTATTTGTTCATTAAGTTGCTTAATCGCTAAGATTTTCGGGTGTGTTGGTCTGAAGTGTGTTGTAGTGGAAATTATGCACACAACATAATCATGAAATTGTGTATTTATTATTTCATAGTTCTTGCCAGCCTCCCCATATACACCGTAATTCTCGTCCTTCTCAGAACTTGTTGCGTGAGATATCCACAGGGTAGCCATGCACAGTGAAAGTGTATGAGTAAGGGTCAGTCGGCCCTTAACCGCTCAAGACCTGTACGCTTGTGGACCGGCTTCCAGTATCGACGGGATTAATGCGTCAGGACATTTATTTAATGGGCTTAATCATATTTCGCCGAGTGGCGGTATAGTAGGCTACTTTGATGCATCCCAGTACAGAATTTTATCAGGTCCTTATTTAGTGACATTTACGTACGTCTGCGTATCTCGATGGTAGTGTACGCTGGGTGGCAACGTCTTAGCTTTGATACAGCACCAGTAAGAAACATACAGACCTATCAGTCGACCTTGTATGCTTGGTAATTTTGTAACGTTTTTCGTCTGATATTGTATGTCGGACACAGGCATTTCCTAAGATCGGCTCGTTTGGGCAAACCTGATGAAATTAAATGTCAGGCGAGTCTTTTATTTATCGGAAATGCTGATAAACGTCAGATTTATTATTATTATTATTACTGTTATTATTGTTATTATGCATACGACGGTGGGTCGGTTTGGTGTGGCAAGCAAGTGACTGCATACGGGCCAGATTACCGGGCGACGATTCCCCTCGGAGACATTATTTTTCTCTTCGTCGTCGCGTGCAGAGTGCCTCCAAGGCTAATCCAGCATTCTTTCGATTTGTACGGACGTTCTTTCAAAGTGCATGTGTTTGAAGAAGCAGAGTAACAAATGATGATACATTTCTTGGTGAAATTAATAATACGTAGATTAAGTTCCGGAAATTCTTGACAGCTCTCCTCTTTTTACTTGGAAAATGTAAATACATATATCGAGCACTATATTAAATGTGTTACTTGCTGTTTTATTTGAGTGTGGGACACTGTCTGTCTGCAGGAAGGGCATTGCTTGTGAGTGTACTGAAGAAAATGTTTTGACGTTTGGGGAGGTAACAAGAGGACTGAGAAATTTATTCAGTGATGACATAATTTCTTCCTTTTACCTGTTACTGTTGGTGCGATCAAATTTTGTTGGTAGGTCAATTGAATCAAGAAGGATCTGTGGAGGAGACACATAGCACGAATGTGGAAAATAGGGCCGCGTGTAGAAGTTTGACCCGGCAGGCCACGTGGGAAATTTAGTCGTAGAGGGATTGGTAGTGGGGTCTGGACTGAACTGGCCCGGGGCAATTTGCAGTGGCGGATTTTTTGGAACACACTAAAGACACATTTTGTTGCTTAAATCATGTATTTTCTTGACCCGCTGACTAAGTGTAAATTTTGAAGGAATATTCTGCATTATGTAGTTCCTCATGTAGTTCTGCTCACAATTAACTGCCACATTCCGTGGGGAAACACGCTGGGAAGAGAAGCTAACCATCTAGTGTCAAGGTTAATGAAGCTTAGAGCTCTGTTTGCACTCCCCAGAGTGCGTTCATGTGTCCTTACTCACAGACACATCTAATGCACGAACCGATAAGATAGTTATGCGTTATCTGATGATTGATCTTTCTCACACAGTGCAGTGCAAATTGTAGCAAATTGTAGTCTGCAGGTGTAATTATTACTAGCCCTTCCGAATATTATCTTTACCTTATAAACATTTACTTTGCTGTGTTGAATTGGTCATCAGAGAGACATCAATAAAGTGCTCATTGAAGACTCGAAACTTAAAACACTACGCGTGTTGTTATATTATATATCTCGTCAGAAGTTTTCCATGTATATAACTGACTGGTAAGTAGTCGTAATTCACGAACCTACTTAGTAAGATATTTGCAAACAAGGTAGCATTGTTTGTTACAGAATATTCAGACGCTAGAAGAAACGGAAGAAGTCATTAGTTCTAAAACAGTAATCGCATCAGCTACGGAACAGTGCGCAATATATCACAGGCAATCGCGGTGCAAGAGTGGTCTAACGCCACCCCTTACATTTATATATTCTGTGCCTACAAAATAGATTTGGCGGGTCGGCATAGGACTTTTTGCTGTAACCTGAAGTGATGGTTAGGCTGCTCATTAATTAAAAATGTCACTTTATATTGATTGGGTCGATCGCATAGTCGCGAAAAGCGTCTCTCAACCTTCGTCGAATCCGTCAATCTGTGAATCTCTGCCCATGTATAAGCGCGGCTCCCATTGCATGGATTTCCGTGGAATTTGATATTGAGGACTTTTATATAAATCTGTCTAGAAGATCCAAAATTGGTTTAAAATGGACAAAAATATCGTGCAGGTGACGTGAAGGTCTAGGTACGTTTCATTGTGTCTGCGGCATTAGGTGGCCATAAAAATGCCCTCTTGGTGTGAAATGGTAACAGGCTGTTAGGATAGCCGAGAGGGTACAAGCATCACGCGAACGCGCCCAAAACGTTACACCTTGTATATACCTTGTCTGCCCTATGTGTCCCCGTCTTCCTCCTCGTCCGTCATCTCAAGCCTTCTTATGACAAGCAGATGTACTGCCAACATTAGCAGTATCACCACACTTGGGCGATCAGCGTTGGAAGGGAATTACTTCGCGAACCACTGGTCGAGAAACGGCCTTTTACCACAGAATGACAGCAAATTTTGTGAAAGAACTACATTCAAAAAGGCTTTGGGAAGTAATGCCGTTTTCTACCAGCGTATTTCAGTGTACTTTGCTTTCCAGTAAGTTACTCTTATAAACTCTTGGTGTTGCAGTTGGCTGTATAGTGTCTAGTGTGTATAGGTCTGTGTCATGTACAGCCAATATCCCTTAACGCCCTACGGCACGTTGCCCTGTATATTTAGTTTCAAGAGGGGTGGGATTTTGCCATTGGGTTGGGGGTTAGATGATGCTTTGTTTGTAGGGTGTGTGTGTATGTGTGTGTGTGTGTGTGTGTGTGTGTGTGTGTGTGCTTGCTTGGCTGGCTGGCTGAGGTATCGATCAGACATGCTACGAGTCTTTTCGTAAATGTTGATTCCCATCCCCGGAAGAGGCCGGAGGAGCGTGGCCGATCTGGACAAGAATCGTTTCTTCATGTGGAGTAAGGAAGAATGCCGGGAAAACAAAATTAAATGTCGCATATACACTCGAGGAATGCATCATTATTGCGGGACTTCTGTCTTTACGCGTCAGATGAATCTTGGTGATTCTAAAAATTACGTTTCCATTTAAATCGAGAGAAGTATGCTTGTGATACCATCTTGCTCTGTGATTCTGAAATTATGTGTGAACACATCTCGGAACAGTATGCACTTTTAGTTATGGTAGTACGTAGTGTTGTGTCATGTAAAGTAAGACGACCGCCACGCGAAATATTTCTTTTAGCTTTTGTTTGAGCTGCGTTGTGAAATTTGGTACAAGAGAAACTACAAAGGCACTTACACACTTTGTACAAAACATTGCTCGTACGTTAAAAATTTCAAATACGCGACCATGCAGAACTTTCAAGTTATATCCGGCAAATGTCAGAATGTAACGTTTGTACGGAATCATTCGTCACTAACAATTTCTCTACAAAAAGTAAAACAGGCCAACAATAAAAATAATAGAACTAATAGGTACGTATGATTATAAGTTGTGCAGTAAGACTGCGGGTTTCAATGATGCTCGGAACCCTATGTCCCTTTACCCCACCCGATGTTGCAGGGTTAGAACGTGGAATGTGAATTTCTTGTAAAATACCAGTTTTCCTCATATCGGCAGAGGATGACTATTTTCCTTGTCGGCTGAAAAGGTCACGCCTACTATTTAAACTGCCTTCGTGGTAGGCCTGTGCCATTTTCACAACTGTGAATTGCGTGTATACGGAAGTAGCCGCACTTAATGTTGATGTGTAAACGTGGACGCCGTTTATGTGCTAATAGCAAGGAGTGGATGGTTGGAGTACTTCCTAGTGTACTCCGCAAGTGCTTCAGAGTGGAGTTGTTTGTATCGGGGTCCGCTCGAGAATGTGTCAGCCAAATTCCATTTTGGTCCGTACTGATGTAATGTTTGTACCGTATAACACTTGTGTTAAGTAAAGTTCGAATAACATCCCCCCGTTTGAAGTTGATGGTACAGTAAACTCTTACGTGACATAAACCATTGATTTAAAATATTTACACGTTTATGCGAGACTTTATCGATATGGTATATATTGTAACGAAGTGAACGGAGAGATCTGTTATATCTGTGTTGAGCCTTCGTTTGGAACAGTCGGTTGTTTTTACAACACACGGTGTCCTGCTTAATGAGTGAGATATGAAAAGTCGTAGAATATGCACCTGTAAAATGCACTTATTCGAAGACGGCATACAGCGTACAGAGTTTTTTTTAATCTTTCGTCTTACAAGGAACAAAGGCCTTTTAATGTTTATTGTTCATGACGTGATTGGTGGATCGGTTATGGAATTGTTCTGCTAGCAGTGCTTTTACGTCATTCATATTCAGTGTTTTTTTTTAACACAACGCTATGTTCTATAAAGGGCTTATTGTTATCATCATTATCATCATCATTGTTGTTGTTGTTATGGAGTAAATTCTTTGAAACTAAGAGAGGGCGCAAATCTTTGAATTGTTGTTGTTCAGTACATAGTGCGAGAGAAAGACGAGGTACGGAGAATTTACATTTTCGAAGTATTGCTGACGTATTCTGATGGTAATGGCTAGATTATTAAGTACGTATAAAGGCAAATTTGCCACTGTCTACGCCACGAAGGAATGCAGGGAAAGTAGAGTTATACTGCCACCCATTCTTCACCTTGGCACAAGATGTGGTTCAGTTATCTTCACGCCCCGGTTTCTTTGTCGCCGGGAATGAACCCCGGTGCCCATTCAGTAGGAGGCTTGGTGGGCCATAGAGCTGGGCTGGACGTTTTGGAGAAAAGGTCTCTTGCCCTTGTCGGAATTAGAACCCTGCAGCGTCTAGCCCATAGCCTAGTCATTATACTGACTAATGGTTTGTTAACGTCGTTTATGTCTTCCGAATCATAGCTGCTATTTTCTCCATCCTTTTTCCTTCCATTCCTTTTTCTGCTACTGGATCACGGATTCCTTTCATCATCCGACTCTCCCACACACACACACACACACACACACACACACACACACACACACACTCTCTCTCTCTCTCTCTCTCTCTCTCTCTCTTTCTCTCTCTCTTTGTCCCTCCCCCCACTTTTCTCCTCATCAGAGCACTTCGTTTCGAATCCCTTTAACGCGCCCATAGCGTATTGTTTCGTTCCGTTATCGTCAAAAATCGGGTTTTGTGAGCCGATTTTCATAATTCTGTGATTCCGATTTTTGTCTTTGTAATCTTGTCGACGGTCTTCAAAAATCCAGTTGACTTGGAGCAATTTACTGCTTCATGTATGCTTAATATTGATGCCCCTGAAACATACAATACTGTATTTTTAATTGTTGTCTCGTGGCGGACGCTTGTGAGTGCGGTAATGAACCTTCGGGTTCCATAAAATGCGGGGAATTTCTTGAGTAGCTGCAAACCATTTAGCTTCTCAAGAAGGACTCGGCACCATGGAGTAAGTAAGTGTCTTGTAAGTATTTAGCTTAGTTCTTCTTATAACTTCCATATTCCACAATACACAGCTCATCATTAATTTGTGTATACTTCTGAATTTTTTCTGTCCTAAATTCTTGAATCACGTCGTCCACACGCATTCATTTCTGGCCCTAAACATTCGTAAGTATCAGTGTTTTACAGTGTGTGGGTTTCATTTTCAAAGGAACTCTGTGTATTTTTCACATGTGCTACTATATTCTGAGTTGATTAAAAATAAAGGAACACTCACAGTTAACGCTTTTCATTGGGAATCTGGCGAAGGAAGGTCGTCTTTTTAAGGGCAGATTTGATTTTCGGCTTTTTTGTTTGTTAAATTGGTGAAGTGCCGTCGCGTTCTGCTTTTCATTGTTACATACGTAAGACGAGCGGTCAGTTCTGTGAAGCTTTCTGAAACAGCTGTATGTCTGTGGACAGTGTAGAGTCCCGTCGACGTCGTAATTGAATCGGTGTAGACAGAGAAGGTGATACGCGTACCATTTCTAGAACAATAACTTATGTCGAATGGGCTAGTGTATGCAGTGACACCCGAAAATCGTTGTTGTGTTACGAAGGCTGTGCATTGAAACGACGTGGGCTTTTTTTTTTTTTTTGAATCGTAGTCGTCGCGAGATAGATGAACAGCGGAAATAGCATCACATGGATCCATGTCTATACCTTCAGCAGTGTTCAAACTGTTTTAAAACTGAATTTAAAACATTAGAACTAATTTTTATTCTACATTGACATAGTTCTAGATGGTAATGCGCCAAACGACAATTCACTTAGAAGTAAATACTCCATCTGTAAAATGCTTGTGGGCGGTGCGACTTTTGTCATGGGCTTTTAGTTGTCGCGAATAATTTCTTTTTCATTAGCAGACGTTTGCTAACGTTTTGTAACAATATGTAGGCTCAGTACATACGCCAGCGGAAAGAAATCGGTGTGCTTGTATCCACGGATTGCACAAGTATGCAGGTATGGTGTAAGCATTGAAGTGCTCACTGATTTGCAAGTCAATATTTTTTATTTGCTCACTGCGTCATTTCTTTCCTGAGTTCGGTTATTATGTAAAACACACATTCATCTCCATTAATGTACCTTGTGGCAGTGTAAGGTACCTTTTTTATGACAACCAAATATTAGAAGTAGATGGCAGGGGGGACCAATACGTGGCTTAGTTTCGCAGTTCGCCCTCCTACTCACGAAATCTAAGCTTGTGGTGTGGAACATAGTATGCCTATGGCAGGATGTGTTTCCGGCAGCTTCAGGCGTAGATATGTTTCCATTTGAAGTGTGTTGTCATTTATTACAGTGTAAAGAGCTGCAGGTAATATAGCCTCGCTTAGATGGGTAATAGATAAGGGAATTGAAAGTATCGTCGATTTGTCTGACACCAAAACGTGTATTCATAAATTTTGGATTCCACGATGAACATTAGCTTCTAAGTATTGAGTTCGTAGTTTTGTACAAAATACTAAGCAAATTACGAAGGATTTTCAATACATATAGGTCTGCATTAAATGAGAAGTAATCACAGCGATAAATGTAGCTCATTTATTCCACTGGAGTGTCATTAGTTGTCAGTGCATTTACACTGGTGCTTACCCATGCGCAGTCGCATCGTGTTCTCGTGACTGCTAATAAATAGGCATTCCCACACCCTCACCATGTTTTGGTGCGATAATGCCGCTCATCTTTCATTTCCGCGAACTGCTTTCAGAACAGCCCTCGAAGTAGGGTCAGTAACAGTTTTGTTTCTAACATTGAGTTTTGCAGGATTAGCAGCTTTCGAAACTTCCCCTCACTACAGTCTGCTGCTGTGCTTTTAATTTTTGTTTTTTACTGCTTCTGATTTGTAAGTAACGGTAAATAGTGTTTTTTCTAGTTCCTTACGCACTTCAGCAAAGTCCTTTGGGACCTACTGAAGATAGAAGCCAAATATGCGAACATGGAGAGCCATAATTTGTCACTGAGCCCTTGATATTAACACATGATTATTGCCGGAGAGCAATCTATTCTTCGTTTCCAGACTTAAATAGCGCGTCGCTGTGGACAGCCAACGTGATGCTTTCCGAAGGAGTAGCGTGTCGTATTTACCATTTACACACAGTTTTGAAGAGTCGAGAATTTGTATTAGCACTAATTCATTTCCTCCAGTCTCCATTAAGTGTCACGAACTCCTCTCCTTTCCTGAACGGTCGGGCAGTATCTTAAAAAGAGGGGGGGGGGGGGGGGGGGGGGTGCCCCCTTTTTTCTCCTTTTTTTTTTTTT
>Ga0123357_10004236_pt1 | contig 16750 bp, 12 predicted proteins | sample TergutEmb28metaG_FD_89873 | JGI IMG/M metagenome (GOLD analysis project Ga0123357, IMG submission 89873) | Embiratermes neotenicus P4 segment gut microbial communities from Petit-Saut dam, French Guiana - Emb289 P4 | ecosystem: Host-associated > Arthropoda: Insects > Digestive system > Gut ... | reverse complement strand
GCCCGAAATCCGTGGCTCACGCTCCGCTTCTATTCGAGAGCCACGGCCTTCGGGCTCAACGGAGCGCGACGTGTGCGCATCGCCTTGGATTTTCAAATTCAGCGCAACTGAGTTGCGCTGTAATAGCTTTTGGCTGAGCTCATCAAATCGAAAGCGGTCTAGCGACTTTCTTGCGATCGAAGATGCGTACTCGTCTGACCAAAAGATCGAGCATGTAGACGACGAGCGCGGCGCCGATGAAACGAGGCCAAAGATCTTCTTGGTAACGAACCGTCTCGCCAGACGGATCGAAAATGGCCTTTGCACTCGGATCCATCTGTCCGCCGGTTGCGAGCGCTGTGCGTGACAAAGTCGTCAAATCGGGTGCGAGCGCCAGGAACTCACGCGGATACGGATGATTCACATGGCCAAAGCTTTCTGCAACCTGCACGCTTTTTTGGCCACCCTTGCCGTCGTCAATGCTTTTTTCGAGACTCGCATGGAGCACGAATGAGCCATAGTGATCGAGTGGGAAATCTGCCTGATAACGGCCCGGCGCAGTTTGCCTCATGGCCACCGTTCGCGTTGCGCGCGATTCGTTTTGGGTAATCGTGAGCTTTGCATCAAGGCCATTTTGGAAGCGATCGTCGGCGCCAACAGCGTCAATGGATGCCCTGACATACCCCGTGGCCGAATCGATGTCGGCACGCATGTCGTACTCTTGGCGCTTTTTCTGGCGCATGTGCTCACGCACGAGCTGCCCCCAAAATTGCCCGTAGCCTGGCCAGCGCAGCCACTCGACGGCCCAAAGATTTTTGACGTCACTCGTCCACGCGAGCGAATAGCCAAGACCAACATGCCAGCGTGCAAGAATTGGCTCGCCGACTTCGCTCTCGAGGATCTGCTGCGCAGGCGGCGGCTTCATTTTCGTCGCCACATATCCATGCAGAAACGGCGCTGCACTCATATCCACGCCGCGAAGGAAATCGGCCGGCGAAGTCACCTTTGGCTGGAAGTACTCTTCCACGGCGGCGTTGCGGCTCACCATCTCGGTTTCGCGTGTGAAAATGCGTGGAAGCTGCTGCGGATCGGCCACTTTGTAAAGGCGACCCCCACCCGTGTCGGCGATCATTCGGAGCAGTTGCTCGTCGATGTCGTTGCCAAGACCCACCGCGGTCGCCGTAATGCCTTCGGCCGACATCGATTGAACCAGATCGCGAATGCCATTCGAGGGCGACTGACCGTCGGTCAAAAGCACAACATGCTTGCGCCTTGCACGCGTTGCGGAAAGCGATTGGTAGGCTGCGTCGAGCGCGCTGAAAATCTCGGTACCACCACCGGCCCGAATGCGTGAAATGTCGTTCTGGAAGCGCGCGCGGTGCTTGGCCGGCGTCATGCGCACAACGCGTGTGGGCGAAGAGTCGAACGCGATCACCTCGAGAAGGTCGTCGGAAGCAAGCGTGTCCGCCGTCGCTTTTGCGGCTGCCTTGGCCATTTCGATGGGAATGCCGCTCATCGATCCCGACCGATCGATGACAAGACACATCGCAACCTGTGGCTCGTCTCGACGCTTCTCGGCGTCCATGCGCACCGGCAAAATGCGCTCGATCGTCGTGTGGTACCAGCCACCGAGACCGTAGCCCGACTCGCCGCCAGCGAAAAGAAAGCCGCCGCCGAGATCGCGCACGTAGCTCTCGATTGTCTCTTGCTGCGTGAGGCTCACACTATCGGCAGGTGCATCGGAGAGAATCACAAAGTCGTAGCGTTCGAGCTCGCGAATCGAGGAAGGCAGCTCGCGCGGCGCGCGCACGTCGACGTCGAGCTCCTGCGCGCTCAAGGCTGACGCAAGATAGTTTGCGCGCGCGGTGTTGCCCTCGACATACAGAACCGACGGCCGCCCCGGCACAGCCACAGAGGCCGAAAATCGGTTGTTTTCTTTGAAGTGATCTTCGTCCATATCCGACACATCGAGCGTGTAGGTGACCGTACCCGCCACGCGCACGACGCTTTTGAAGGTGATGTCGTTGTCGCCCGGATTCAAATCGAGGACGCGAACTCCATCGAGCCCGTTGATCGTCTCGCCTTGTTTGAGTATTGCTTTCGCTTTCTGCGAGCGATTCGAAAAGATATTGGCGTGCAAATGAAAGGCTTCCCCAACACGGACTTTGTCAGGAATTCGCAAATCGCGAATCGCAACTTCGCCTGGCACCGGCCTGTGATAAGGAATGGTAAAGATTTTGACGCCGAATTCCTTCGCGCGGCTTGCCTCGGCAAGAATGTCGCCGTCGGTTTCCACACCATCCGACAAGATCACGGCGCGTCGCAAAAAGCCGGCAGGATATTGGCCGTAAGCAAGCTGCATGGCACTTGCAATGTCGGTGGCAGCGCCGAGACCGGTGCGTGCTGCCTGTGATGCTGACGCGGATTTGCCGGACGTAGCGCTAGTAGCACTAGAGGCATCATGGCGAAGAAGGGTAGGCGCCTCTTTCGCGTCGTCGCTCATGGGAACAAATTCTGGTCTTTTCGCAAATGTGATCACGCGAACCAGATCGCCTGTGGGCTTTTCTTTGAGACCTAAGGTGATCTGTTCGCGAGCGTCGGCGATGGCGGCGTCGGGCACCGACTCGGAAACATCGACAAGGTAAACTGTGCACACCTTCTGCGTCGTTGCCGTGCGTGCAAGTCGAGCGAGCCCAAGGGCAAGGAGAGCCACGAATAGCATGCGCAATACAACCGACAGAATGCGCTGAGGCAGCGGCAAATCGGCAAGCGAACGGCCAACCATCCAGAGGAAAAATGGCGCAAGAAGCGCGGCCCCCAGCATTTTCGGACGGAGCAATTCGTAGCTCACCCCTGCGCGATGCCAGGTGAACATCGGCGGCGCACTGGGATGAACAACGCCGCGCCAATACAGCCACACACCGACGAGACCAAGCGCGCCGCCAGCGATTCCAAAAGCTATCTTGCTACGTTCGAGCTCGCGACGACCGCGGACCGCAGCCGCGATGTCGAAGCAAGCGAGTGCCATGACCACGACACAGCCAAAAGCCACCAACCACACAAGCCAATGCTCGGCGCTCACACCGTGATCCTCCGGTGGTAGGTAGCCCACTCGATGGCTGTCACGACAAGAGCCGCAAGCAAAAGATAGATCCAAACCTCGCGCCTCATGCCGATCGAAAAGCCAGCGAGCGTGCCGGCTTTCCTCCCGCCTACCACGAGCTCTTTGGCAGGCTCGATGGCGCTCTCTTCGGCGTCGAGCAAATTGGCGGCAAAGACTACTGGCTGGCCGGTATCGTGGTTTCTACCACGCGAATCCATTGCCGTAAGCTCGTAGAAACCTGCATGCTGACCGAGGTACACGGCACGCCCTTCGTGCACCGGTATGGCGAGCTCGACGCCATCAGGAGACTTCAGCACGGCCTGACCTGCCCCGGGCGAAACGGGCACGCGCCACACTTCGCCGGTAAGGTAACCTGAGATGTATTGTGCATCTTCGTCGGTGAAGTAGTTGATGCTGTTCAAGAGAAGAAGCGGCCACGCCACACGAAGCGGCAGATCGCTGTCACGCACGTCGAAGCCCATGGCGACAAATTTGAAACCACTTCTCTGCCCCACAATGAGAATGGGCCCTTGTTCGCTTGCGCCAACGACTTTGTCGCCAGGCTCCGGCACGAGCTTGTGGCCGCGTGCAATGTTCACGTCGCCGAGCGCAGTCCATCGCACAATGGGGTGCTTGCGATCGATTTTGTCGAAACCCGGGGTTTTGAGCTCACCACCCGATTGAACGGGCGAACCTGGTCCACGTGGATCGATGTAGATTGCATTCGCACGCGGGGGGCTGAGAGGTGTTGCGCCGTCGAAGATGACGACATCGCTGCTTCCCACGGCCGGGCCGGCGTTGTCGGCATAGTCTTTTGGCGAAATGAGGGTGACGTCGAGGTATTCGTCCAGCAAAAGCGCGGCTTCGAGGTACGTGTTGCCTGGCGTCACGACGAGAACCTTGGCGCGCCGAAGCGAAGGGAGCAGCGCATAGGCGTGGTTGTCCGCGGGCAAGTCGTCGCGAGTGCCTTCGAGCGGCTGGATTTTCGCCTCGAGCGAGCGGCGCGCGCCCGACAAATTCGGGTAAAAGCGTGGAAGTTTTTCGCCCGGCTTGAGCCGCAGCTTCGTGAGATCGACGAGTGTGGCGTCACCGTAGAGCGACAGCTCCACGTCCTGTTCCTCCGGCCCGGTGTTCGTCACTTCGAGCATGACCTCGTAGCGGCTCTTGTCCAGGGGGTAGCGCCTCACCGAAAACTCGGTGATGCCGACATTGCGTGCACTCGTTCCGACGGGCAAATACGTGAAAGTTACATCATTATCGATGTGAACGCTCCCCGATGCATCCACCGCATCGCCGAGCCGCCCATCCGACACAACCACGATTTCCGGCTTTGCTAGGCTGTCTAGGGCGCCGAGGCCGCGGAGCGTATCCATCGCGAAACGGAGGGCACGAGGGAAATCGGCGCGCGCGTCAGTTGCCTTGATGGCGTCAACGGCGCGATCGAGCTCCGACGTATCCGAGCTCATTGGACCGAGGGGGGTCACGGCCGCGTCCATCTGCGCGACAAGCATTCGATCGGCGCCGCCAAGACCGCGTATAATCTTCTTGACTTCGTCCTTCGCTGCTAGAAGCCGACTTGGCCCCACGTCGGTTGCCTGCATCGACGCACTCGCGTCGACGAGCACGACGAGATGGCGACCTTTGCTGAGTGTCGCTGCGGCGCGGGGATCACCGATCGCAAAGCCAAGGAGCGTAATGAGTGCAAGCTGCAACAAGAGCGACAAAATTCGTTTCAGCCGCGACAACAGACTCGAAGCTTGCTTGTCGCGAAGAACTTTCTCCCAAAGCTTCGAGAAAGGAACGGCCACCGTGCGCCGGCGAAGCTTGAGAAGATAGAGCACCGTCACCAGCGCCGATGCCGCGCCAAGAATCCCGACGAGCTGTGCGACGGACAGTCCTGCGAGGATCACCTTAGGAAGCCTCCGCGGCGAAACACACGCAAAACGAGTTCGTCGAACGGCACGCTCACGTCGGCTTGGATGTACGGCACTTGCTTCGACGAGCAATAATGCTCAATCTCTGCAAGGTAATCGCGATACGCACGTGCAAAGCGGTCAAGCACACTTGCCGTGACCGTGACTTCGCGCTCGTCGCCCGTTTCGCAATCGTAGACGATCACGTCTCCGAGTACTTTCGGTTTTGCGTCTTCGGCATCCGTCACGTGAATGACAAATGGATCGTATTTGTTGTAACGAAGTACGTTGATGCCCCGCTGAAAGCCGTGCGGGTCGTAAAGATCGCTTGCGAGCACGATGAGACCGCGGCGCTTGTTCTGGGCAACGAATGCTTTCATGGCGTCTTCTAGATTCGTTCGGCCCTCGGCTTCGAGCTGCTCGAGAAATCGAAACACCCTGAAAATACGCGCTTTGCCACGCGTTGTCGGCATGCGATCCATCACCCTGTCGGTCGTCGACACAAGGCTCACGCGGTCGAGATTCGCCAGCCCCACATAGGATAAGGCTGCGCACACGCGCTTGGCGTATTTCAGTTTCCTGCCCGCGGCAAAGCCCATGGAGCGTGACGTGTCGATGACGAAGTAAATCGCAAGATCTTCCTCTTCTTCATAAAGGCGCACGAGAAGCCGGTCGAATCGTTGATAGATATTCCAATCGAGAGTTCGAAAATCGTCGCCCGACTGGTAATCGCGATGGTCGGCAAACTCGACGCCGGAGCCACTTTTCTTGGTGCGCCGCTCCGCACGCATACGCCCTGCGAACACGCGCTTGCTGACAAGCGCAAGGGTTGCAAGTTTACGCTGGAATTCGTCGTCGAAAAGATCGCCCTTCGACGTACTTTTCGGCGCGGAAGGACGCTTGCCAAGCGCACCACGGACAGCGTCAAGCAAGCCCAATCTGGGCCTCCACATTGCCCGCCTTGGTTTCGGGGATCGCCTTCAAAATCGCTTCGATGATCTGGTCGGCTTTCACTCCTTCGGCCTCACCCTCGAAATTCAATAGCACGCGATGGCGAAGCGCCGGCAACGCGACCGCGCGCACGTCGTCGATGCTCGCAGCAAAGCGCCCTTCGAAGAGCGCGCGAATTTTTGCGGCAAGAAGCGTGGCTTGGGCGCCGCGCGGACTTGCTCCAAAGCGAACGAAGCGCTTGCAGATGTCCGGAGCGTCAGGGCCATCGGGGTGCGTTGCTTGGACAACGCGAATGGCGAAGTCCTGAACGTGACGAGCCACAGGCACGCGCCGCACCAGGCTTTGCATGCCGAGAATGTCGTCGCGATTCAAAACAGGCGTGGGTTGGGCGGACGCCTCGCCTGTTGTCAAATCCACAATAGCGTGGAGCTCTTCGCGACTTGGAAACGGAACATGGAGTTTGAAAAAAAATCGATCGAGCTGCGCTTCGGGCAAAGGATAGGTACCCTCGCTCTCGAGCGGATTCTGCGTTGCGAGAACGACAAACGGCTCGTCGAGAACATGCGTGCGCTTTCCCACGGACACGCGATGTTCTTGCATGGCCTCGAGGAGCGCACTCTGCGTTTTCGGCGTTGCGCGGTTGATCTCGTCGGCAAGCACGATATGCGCGAATATAGGTCCTTTGCGAAACTCAAAGACTTTGCCGCCCGTCTGCGTGTCGTCGATGACCGTCGTGCCGAGAATGTCGGCAGGCATGAGATCCGGCGTGAATTGGATACGCGAGAAGCTTAGGCTCAAAGTCTCGCTCAGCGTCCGAACGAGCATGGTTTTGCCAAGCCCTGGCACACCCTCGAGCAGCGCGTGCCCCCCCGCGAGCAGACACGTGAGCACACCGCTCACCACCGTGGCGTTTCCCACGATAGTTTTGGCAATTTCGTTCTTCAGCGTTGCGATAAGAGCGCGAAATTGATCGACTTCGGCACGAACTCGATGGGCATCGTCTGTCATGGAAGGCTCTGGACTCATTTTTGGCAATCACGTTTCCACGGTTTATGGGGTGGTAGGTGCGGCAGGCGCAGCAGGTGCGACCGGTGAATGGGAATCTTCGCGCGGGCGAATGAGCTGAAAGTAACGCCGAACATAGAAACGATATCCGCCTGGAATTTCATCCCGGTCGAGTGCCTCTTCCGCCACCGTATGGTATTCATGGAAAACTCGGTGGTAGCCACGCGAGGCAAAACCGCGCTCGGCCGCACCAAGAATGACTTCGCTTCGGCTGCCACCTTGGCCCGTATCGTTGCCGGCTACTTGTGTATCTTCGGTTGCGCCTTTGAAATTTGTGGCGGAGCCTTGCACCTTGGGATCGTGACCATCGCCCCACTTGTGGCCCCCCTGGCCCTGATCGCCGCCTTGATCACCATTTTGAGCTGAACGCGAGGCGGAGTGCGAACCTGGGCTCTTGCCCGCGGTAATCAGCATTGCCTTGTCGCCGCCTGGCCCCATAACCCACACTTCACCGTCACCACCGCCGGCAGTTTGGCCTTGGGCACCTTGGCCTTGGCTCTGCCCCTTTCCTTGTGTTCCTTGGCCTTCTTTGCCTTGGCCTTGGCCCTGACCATTGCCTGCTTGCTTGTCGTTTTGCTGCCCCTGCCCCTGACTTGAACCGGGTTGGCCGCTTTGCCCGCGTGCGCGCAGCTGAAACATGCGCAGGCGTGCCATTTGTCCCTGCCCGCCTTGCGCTTGCTGGCGCAACATTTCGCGTAGGTCTTGGAGCTTCTGACGGAGCTGCTCCTTTTCCTGCTGCGTCATCTCGTTTCTGCCCATGCGGTTGATGTCTTCCGCGGCATTTTCGAGATCTTGAGCCGACAGCCCCATGTCTTTCATGAGATCTTCAGCGGCCTTCTCGAGCTCGCGATCGAGCCGGTCAAGCTCGCGTTGCGTTTTTTGCGTTTGTTCGCTGTCGCGATCGAGTCGATCGAGTTCGCGCTCTCGCTTCTGGAGCAAACTTTTTTCTTGCTCGCTCGCGCCGCCATCGCCGCTTGGTTGCTTGAGCAGCTGCTGTTTCAGCTCTTCGCGACGTGATGCAATGGCCTCGGCGCGCTTTGCCTGACCCTCGCTCGCGTTTTTCAGCGCCGCGCGCAACTTTTCGAGCTGCGCTTTGTCGATGCCGCCACCTTGCTCGCGCAGCTTCTTGGCAAGATCTTTCATTGCGCTTTCGGCCACGGCAAGGTTTTTGTTCTCGAGCGCCTCGCCGGCACGCTTGGTCAATTCGCTTTTTTTGAGCGCCTCGCCCATTTTTTTTAGGGCTTCTTCAAGCGCCTTTGCATCGGCCTCGCGACCTTCGAGCAGCTTGTCTTCGAGCTGCTGCATCCGACGAAACGCCTCGGTTCGATCGAGCCGCTTGTTCGCTAGATCCTCGATTAGCTGATTGAACTCCTGCGTTGCGGCTTTCGCTTCATCGGTTTGAAAACGCTGATCCGTTGCACGCAAAAACTCACGTAACGCGTCCACGTCGTCCTGCGTGACGTCAACGGCATCGATGGTGTTGGCAACTGGAGAAGTGTGATTCAATTTCTCGTGGCCATGCAGCAAAACGAGGGCGAGAACAACGCCGCCCATGACCACGACAATGGGCCACTCGCGCGGCAGCGGAATCGGCACGGCCTTTTTCGGATCGACCTTGGGCGCATGCTCGAGCGCGTCTTCAATCGCCACATTCATGAACGCCGTGCGCGCGGTTGCCGGCAGCTCTCCGAATGACAACGCGCTCGAAAGCCTGTCGGACAAGCCATGATATTTATCGAGCGCCGCGGCCCCTGCACAACGTGGAAGACTTCGCACGTACGCGCCGATGGCAATCGCAAGAGCGGCCGCGGCGGTCATCGCAACGCCAATGGCAGCCGCCCGCACGCCAATCGCGTGCAGTTTGACAGCCGCAACGAGGACGGCCACAAGGGCAAGACCGCCAACGAGCGCCTTGCCAACCCACTTGGTCGCGCGCGCCAGGCGCAAGCGACGCTCGGCCGTGCGCGCGGGTCTTTTAATCGTCTCGAGCGAGGCTAACGAGGCTGGCGGCGCGGCAGGGGGCGACGTCGGGATCATTGGCAAGGGCACTTTTTTGCTTCCGCTTGGACGTTCGACACATGCGAGCGTAGCATCGCGAGTATTACGCGCGAGCCTCGCATTTTCATTCCTAGGTCCATTCCTAGGCTCAGGTGTGTAGGATGCAGTTGCGGTGATGCCCGCTCCTCTTTCGCCTTTCGCGCCTTTCGAACTGCTACCTGAGCTTCCTCGTGTCGAGCTCGTGGCGGTGCACGACGAAGTCGTGAATAAAGAAGGCTTCCTTCGTGTGCGAAAGCTAACGCTCGTGGCCTACCTTTCGGGTGTTCGGTCGGAGCCGTTCGTCTACGAAGTGCTCGATCGCAACGCGCTCGACGCATGCGTGATCGTCGCGCATCACGACGTCAAAGGTGTCCCTCACGTGTGGCTCCTGAGCTGCGTGCGCCCGCCGGTGGCATTTCGGCCGTCGCACATGCGCAACGTGAAGGTGGAGGGTGTGATGTGGGAGCTTCCAGCCGGGCTCGTGGAGCCAGGTGAAACCGAACCGGGTGCCGCCGCACGCGAGCTCGCCGAGGAGCTCGGCTTCCATGTCAGCCCAAGCGATCTGGCGCCACTTGGTTCGTTCACCGTGCCGGCACCAGGCTTCATCGGCGAACTGCATCACTTCTTCCATGTAGAGGTCGATCCGCAGGCGCGAAAAATTCCCCACGGCGACGGAAGCACCCTCGAGAGAGACTCCGTCATCGTGAGCCTTCCGCTCGAAGTCGCACTAAAGGCCGCGCAGCGTGGGCAAATCCGCGACGCAAAAACCGAGCTCGCGCTCCGGCGCTACGCCGATCTCACTTCCGCAAAGCGCTGAACAACCGAGCGGCTCCATGCGCAAGCGCACGATGAAATCCGGACCAAAGGTCGCTGTCGTCATCAAGCGAACAACATACCGAAAGTTCATCGTCGAAAGGCACGATCCGGTCGTCACGCGGCTTCTGCGTAGCCGCGATCCCACGGTGGCGCGCCTCAAGGCATCACACGAAGCCCACGAGCAAACCGTGGCCGAGGTCGACAGAGCGCTCGCCGTGCTCGGTGCCGAGGTCATTTTTCGCGGAGGCGTGCGCGCATGCATTCCAAACGGCGTCGATCTCGTGGTGACGGTCGGCGGCGATGGAACGCTGCTCTCCGCGTCGCACCAGATTGGCGACAGCGTTCCTTTGCTCGGCATCAACAGCGCGCCCGAGACATCGGTGGGCTTTTTCTGCGGCGCCAAGAAGGGCAGCGTTCAAGCGGAACTCGAGCTGGCGCTGAAGGGCAAGCTGCCAGCCACCCGACTTTCGCGCATGCGAGTCGAGTATAACGGTAAGCTTTTGCACGGGCGCGTGCTCAACGAAGCGCTCTTCTGCCACGCATCGCCTGCCGCAACGGCGCGCTACATTCTGCGCATCGAGCACGCTTCGGGCCGTTACGAAGAAGAAGACCAACGCTCGAGTGGCCTTTGGATTGGTCCTGCCGCGGGTTCAACCGCTGCGCAGCGAAGCGCCGGCGGAGACGTTCTTGCTTTGACGTCGGAGCAAATTCAATACGTGGTTCGCGAGCCTTACATGCTTGCGGGTGCGCATGTGCACTTGCGCGTTGGGCTGCTCGGCACCCACTCGCAGATTGTCATCCACAGCCGGATGCGCGAAGCCAAAGTCTTCATCGACGGGCATCGTATTGCCCACGCGATAACGATCGGCGATGTTCTGTCGATGCGCAGAAGCGACGAACGCCTCATCGTACTCGGTATCGCGACGAAACGCCGTAAGTAGACATCGGTAGCATCAGAAAGTGGTCGACGACGAAAGGCGAGCGCACTAGCAAGGTAAAATTGATTATGGGTTTCGAAATCATTGGCACCGGCCACTACGTTCCGGGCAATCCCATCACGAACGAAGCGATCAGCCGCGTGATGGACACGTCGGACGAATGGATTTTCCAGCGCTCCGGCATTCGCCAACGCCACTTCGCGGCAGAGGGTCAGGGGGCCAGCGATCTTGCACTCGAGGCAAGCAGACGGGCGCTCGAAGCCGCGCGGATCGGCCCAAAAGATGTAGATTACATCATTTTCACGAGCATGACACCCGATTACATCTTTCCTGGCTCCGGCGCTGTGCTTGGCGCCAAGCTCGGAATTGCCGGTGTTCCCGCACTCGACATTCGTCAGCAATGCGCGGCCATGATTTTCGGTCTGCAACTCATCGACGGACTCATGAAAAGCGGCGTGGCCAAAACAATCCTTTATGTCGGCGCAGAAGCGCACGCCGGCTTCATGCCATGGGAAGACTGGGACATCGTCGAGGGCACGAGCCACCGCGAGGTTTCACCCGAAGCGCGGGCCCGCGCGAACGAACACCGCGCGCTGGCCGTGCTCTTCGGTGACGGGGCTGGCGCGCTCGTTTTCCGCGCGACCGATCGCAACGCGGGGCTCGTTGCCTCCAAGGTCCACACTGACGGCCGCTACGCCAAAGCGCTCTATGTCCCCGGCGGCGGCTTTCGCACGCGCCCGTATTGGAAAAAAAATCACTTCGACGAGCAAGCTCACATCCCCCGGATGGACGGGCGAGAGCTTTTCAAATTCGCGGTGACCAAACTGCCTGAAACAGCACGTGCACTCTGCACTGAATCGAACACGCCCATCGACACCATCGATTGGTTTCTCGCGCACCAGGCCAATGCTCGCATCAACAATTATGTACGCGAGCACCTCGGCGTACCCGCCGAGAAAATGCCTATGAACATCGATCGCTTTGGTAACACCAGCGCCGGCACTCTGCCCATCCTCATCGACGAGGTGTCGCGGGCAGGAAAGCTCGAAAAGGGCCAGCTAAGCATGATGCTGGCACTTGGCGCGGGCATCCACTGGGGCTGCGCATTAGTGCGCCTATAACCGCTGCGGTTTAGTTTTTCGTGCTAGTTGAAGGGGTTATGAGGCACGCGCGAGTCTCCCTCTTTGCTCTGGCACTCTCGGCGGCAATGCTCGGCGGCCAGCTTGCTGCTCGTGAGGCTTGCGCGTCGGTGTCGATCGCCGTTGGGTTCGATGCACTGGTCAGCGGAGCCGACGCCATCGCAGTCGTCACACCCATCGAAGCCAAAAGCGTGTGGGAGAACGGGCGAATCTATACGTACACTCACGTGAGAGCCGAACAGGGCGTGGCCGGTGCGCTCACCACAGGCTCGGAAGGCTGGGTCCGCACCATGGGCGGCGTGGTGGGCGACATCGGGCAGCTTGTCGAGGGTGAAGCCGTCTTTGTGCAAGGCAATCGCTCGATGGTTTTTCTTCATTTTCTTGACAAGCAGACCAGCAGCGGAACGTGGCCCAATACATGGGAAGTAACCGCACGTGGGCAAGGCCAGTACTCCGTGGTCGTTGACGATGCCACGAAGGCTCGCAAAGTCGTGCGCTCTCGAAGTATGGGTGCAATCGTCCTGCCGAATGGTCCAAAGGCCCAAACAAGCCAGGCGCCCCAACAGGGAACCACACCGCAAGCCGCGCGTCTTGCAGGCAACGTGCTGCACGAGCGCGTGCTCGACGATGCCGCTCGCGAACTCGCGGCCGCCTGGAAGCGCCTGCACCCCCACAAGTGAAAGAAGCGAAAGGCGCGCAGATGGCTCCGCTGCTCGTCCAATGCGAGACTGAGCTCGCCCATGTAGCCGCGCGCCTCGAAAAGGCAGCGTGCGTCGCGCTCGACCTCGAGTCCAATGGCCTTTTCGCCTACCGGGCAAAAGCATGCATTGTGCAAATTGCTACGCCCGACGCCGTTGTCATCGTCGATGCGCTGGCAACCTCACTCGCCCCCCTCGCACCGCTGCTCGAGTCAAAGCACTTAGTAAAAATTGTTCACGACGTAGCCTTCGATGCGCGCATCCTCGCTGAAGCGCACGTCGCGCTCGCCAATGTCCACGACACTTCCATCGCGGCGCGCATGCTTGGGCGCGTGTCGACCGGGCTTGCAAGCCTCTTGTCGACCGAGCTAGGCGTCGGCATCAACAAATCGATGCAGCAACACGACTGGGGCCGACGCCCCTTGAGCGAAGCGGCCATCGGCTACCTTGCGGGCGACGTCGTTCACTTGCAAGCACTCGAAGCCAAGCTCTTTGGCGAAGTCCGCGAGCGCAACATCGCCGAAGAAGTCGACGAGGAAACGCGCTACCGGCTCGCGCATGCAATCGGCGCGGCCGGCGCGGGCGATTCGCGGCCGCCCTACTTGCGGCTCAAGGGAATTGAACACGCCGCGCCTTCCGATCTGCCAATCTTGCGACGCCTCGCTGAGCTCCGCGAGGCGCGCGCGCGCGAGCTCGACGTTCCGCCATTCAAAGTGCTTGGGCCCGACATGCTTTTCGAGATCGCGCGAACGAAGCCGAAAACAATGGACGATCTCCAAAGCATTCGCGGCACTCGCGGTATTACGAAGGGCCGCCGGCCGCAAAGCTTCGCGCAGGAGATCTTGCAAGCGGTCCAATGTGGAATGAACGAAGGCATCAACAACGGTGCACTTTCCAACGGCGACAGAGCCATGCTTTTGCGATCGCGCCCTGCAAGCGCGGCTCTGGGTGCAGCACGGCGATCGCGCAAACTTCGCCTTTTGCAATGGCGCAAAGGTGCGGCCAAAGAGCGAAAGGTCGACGATCAGGTCGTTTTGCCAGGTCATTGCCTAGACGATCTCGCAAGCTTGTCGTCGCCATCCCTCGAGGCCATCGCGAACGTGGCCGGCATTGGGCACTTTCGCGTGGAGCGCGATGGAAACACGCTGCTTTCAGTGCTGCTCGCAGAGGACCGTGCGAAATGACATGCTCACTCCTCGTGGTCGCTGGCGAAGCCTCTGGTGACAGAGCAGCTGCCTCCGTGCTCGCACATCTGCGTGGCTTGCGCGGCATGCACGTTTTTGGCATGGGCGGCGAAGCACTCGCAAGCGAGCACGTCGAGCTCATAAGCGACTTGCGTGCCTCAACGGCACTCGGCATCGCGGAGGTTGGCGCGCGTGCGTGGAACGTGGGCCTCGCGTACGCGCGCTTACGCCTTGCCTGCAAGAAGCGCCGACCCAACGTGGCATTACTTGTAAATTACACTGAATTCAACGCCCATCTCGCCAAAGCGCTCAGGGAGATGGACACGCGCGTTCTTTGGTACGGTGCCCCACAGATCTGGGCGTGGCGTCGCGGGCGAGCCATAGCCCTGCGGCAACGCATCGACCGCATGGCGGTGATGCTTCCGTTCGAAGAGCCGCTTTGGCGTGCAGCGGGCGTCGACGCCCACTACGTTGGCCATCCAGCACTCGAAGAAACGAGGCGACCCGCTATTTTCTCGCAGTCCGCGATGGACGAAATGAGGAAAGCTGCGCGCGAACGGTTAGGCCTGACCGAGCGCGCCTCGGCGATTGCAATACTTCCTGGCAGCCGCCCGCACGAAGTACGAAGGCTGCTCGAGCCGATGCTCGCGGGCTACGAAACGGTGCGCCGCGACCGAGCCAGTGTCGACGCACGCGTTCTGCTCGCGCCAAGCCTTGACGACAAAACACGCGCCTTTGCACACGCAGTTGCTACCGGTTACCGTACCGAAGTTACGCCCGTCGACGCGCGTAGAGGCATGGCTGACGCGCTGCCGGCCTTTGACGCGGCTCTCACGGCATCTGGCACAGCGTCGCTCGAGTGCGCACTCGCGGGCGCGGTGCCCATCGTTTGCTACCGCGTCGGCTGGGTCACCGAGCTTGGCGCGCGCATGCTGATGACGACACGCTTCGTTGCCTTGCCCAACATCCTTCTCGATCGACCCGCGTTCCCCGAGCTTTTGCAACGTGAGGCAAACGCGACCCGCATTGCCGAAGCCCTTGCTCGCGTCCTCGATGATCGCGAGGCGTTCACAGCAAAGTGCGATGATGTTGCCAAAGCCCTGCACGGTGAGCGAACGGCCTCGCAACATGTGGCGCGCATGCTCGAGGAGTGGCTCACGGGCACAAAAGGGCATACTAACGCATGATCCCTCTCGTCGCTCTTTCGGTGCTCGTTCTGTTCGTTCGGCTCTACGCGGCGGGGCAAGTGGGTTTTGGCGACAGCGAGGCGCTCTACGCCTCTTGGGCAATCTACCCTCAGCCCGCCTACCTCGATCACCCAGGGTTGATAGGGCTCGTCGCGCGCGGGATCGGTGACGGCTCGATTCCAACGCCTGCGCGCGCGCACTTCGTTACCTCGTGCATCGCCACGCTGGTGCCTTTCCTCGTGTATGCGGCGGCGCGCGCCGCTTCAGCGGGAAAAAGGCCCGCCATGCTCGCCGCGCTCTTGTTTGCCGTCATACCCGAGATCACGATCGGGCTGTTCGCTTTGACGCCCGATTTGCTATTGGCACCGCTTTGGATCGGCGCCATCGCCCTGGCATGCATCGGCCTCCGCGAAACGCCGAACGAATCACGGTCGGCGTCGGCGCTCGTCGGCTCCGGCCTGCTCGCGGGGGTCGCCTGCTCGGCAAAGGCCACCGGCGTGCTGCTCGTCATAGGCCTTGCGGTCGCCTACGCATCCATCGCACGCTCGAAGCCCACCGAATCGAATGCTGCGCGCGCTGCGCGCACGGTGTGGCCGTGGGCGGGCCTCGCAACAGGCCTCGTCATCCTCACCCCCATCGTTCTTTACGAGACCAAGCTTGGCTTCCCAATGCTTCGACACCGTCTCGTCGCAACGCAAGTAGGCTCCGGCTTCTCGCTACGAAACTTGGGCGGGGTCGTAGGCGGGCAGCTCGTGTACCTGTCGCCCCTGGTCGTGTGGGTTACCGTGAAAGCTGCGCGTGATCTGGTGCGTGGTCGTCACGACGACGCGATAACGCGCCTCTTGTTCTACGTGTTTGCCATTCCGTTCGTGCCGCTCGTCCTCTTTTCGCTCTGGAGCCGCGTGGCCGAACCGCATTGGATTACTCCAGCGCTCTTGGTCTTGCCGATCGACGCCGCGAGGCGCGCCTCGCAGAACAGCGCGCGCGCCATTTCGAAACGCATGTATTTTGCAACTACAAGTGTGGCTGGGGTGTTCACCATCCTTGCGCACGCGTGGGTACTCGTCCCTTCCGCGGCAAACTTCTTAGATCCGAAATTCAACATCGCCAATGAGCTTTATGGATGGCCTGCAGCGCTGAAAGCGGTCCACAGCCAGATGGAAGTTGCGGCAACGCCCTTTGATCCGAAGGGCCGCGAAGTCATGGTTATCGGTCCCGACTGGACGGTTTGCGCGCAACTGCAGGCAGGCCTTCCCACGGTCCGTGTCGGCTGCGCAACGCCGATCGGCGACGATTTCGACAGGTGGTTGCCACGAAACGAGTGGCGGCGCGCAAGCTACGTTCTGTTCGTCACCGACAATCGCTTCGGAGGCGACGGCTCCGCGTTGCTACCAGATCATGTGCGCCTATCGCAAAGCAGCCGCGTTCTTTTCATGCGCGGCGGACGCCTCGCACGAACCTTTGAATTGTTTCTTTACGAGAACCGCGCGTCGAGCCGCCTCGACAACCAGGAATAATTATCAATTTTCATTCATTTTTATCAATTCTTGTCATCGACTCAGAGTGGTCAAAGTGCATAAGAGCCTGTCCTCCTGGAAGGATCGAGGGAAAGCGTGAGAGGCGCCCGAAGGTTGGGGTGGCCCGCAAACGAAAAGAACGAGGCGTACTCTTGCTACGTTGAGTTCTTTTCGTTGAGGACACGCCCAAAGATTCGGGATGGATCTCGCGCTTTGTCCGATT